>Ga0208134_1000725_pt1 | contig 21253 bp, 26 predicted proteins | sample VirMetDEL_Mar_31_FD_184515 | JGI IMG/M metagenome (GOLD analysis project Ga0208134, IMG submission 184515) | Aqueous microbial communities from the Delaware River and Bay under freshwater to marine salinity gradient to study organic matter... | ecosystem: Environmental > Aquatic > Marine >... | reverse complement strand
GAAAACAAAAAAGAAAAAATGAAAGTAACTGATTTCATAGTAGAACCTGTAGAACGAAGAATAATATCTAAGTTCATTGAGAAACATCACTATTCTCACAGTACAAATGGAGTACAACATATACAATGTTTTGCTATGTTTCGTGAGGGTAAGTTTGGTTTCGATAAAGAAATGATTGGGGCTGCTATGTATTGTTATCCATCAATGCCATCAACTGCTAAAAAATACAATCCAATTAATCCTGATAGATGTTGGGAGTTAAGAAGATTTGTTTGTATTGATGATACACCAAAAAATGCAGAAAGTTATTTCATTTCACAATGTCATAAATGGACAAAACAAAATACCAATATTGAAGTTATTGTTTCATTTGCTGACTTGGAGGAAGGGCATAGTGGAGTTATATATAAAGCAAGTAACTTTCATTTCTATGGACAAACAGGTGGAGGAAGTAAATTAATGGTTGATGGTGTTCTGAGACACAATCGTTCATTAAATCAAAGTAAACGAACTTTTGGTAGAACTTTAAAACGAAGATATTTAGCAGGTGATAAAGATGTATATCAAGTTAAAACTAAACCAAAAAACATTTATGTATATTATTTAAATAAAAAAATCAAGAAGAAATTAATGAAGTGATATTTATAAGTACCTAACCAAAAGGTTTTGATTTATATCACAAAATAAAATTGAGGGAGAGTGAGAGAAATGGATATTTCGACTAAAATATTATCAGATATTACGGTTTATATGAAGTACGCAAGGTATTTACCTGAAAAGAAAAGAAGAGAAACATGGAAAGAATTGGTAGAACGAAATAAGAAAATGCATATCAAGAAATATCCAGAGTTAAAATCACAAATAGATAAAGCTTACAAATTAGTATTAGATAAAAAAATATTACCATCGATGAGGAGTATGCAATTTGCTGGTAAACCAATAGAGATTTCACCAAATAGAGTTTACAATTGTGGGTTCTTACCAATAGACAATTGGCAATCATTTTCTGAGATAATGTTCTTATTATTAGGTGGTACTGGCGTGGGTTATTCAGTTCAACAACATCATGTAGAACAATTACCCGAAATACATTTACCAAACTTTAAAAGAAACAGACGATACTTAATTAGTGATTCCATTGAGGGTTGGGCTGATTCAGTTAAAGTATTAATGAAATCTTATTTCTATGGTGGTTCACATATTAATTTTGACTTCTCAGACATAAGAGCTAAAGGTTCAGAGTTAGTTACGAGTGGTGGTAAAGCACCAGGTCCTCAACCATTGAAAGAATGTTTGGTTAAGATAGATGGTATATTACAAACAAAAGATAACGGTGATAAGTTAACAACATTAGAAGTTCACGATATTGTATGTCATATAGCAGATGCAGTTTTAGCTGGTGGGATAAGAAGAGCTGCTCTAATTGCTCTATTCTCAGCTGATGACGATATGATGATTTCATCTAAGTATGGAAATTGGTGGGAGACAAATCCACAAAGAGGAAGAGCTAATAATTCAGCTGCTTTGGTTCGTTCTAAAATCACAGAAGAGTTTTTCTTTGAATTATGGGAGAAGATTAAAGCTAGTGGTAGTGGAGAGCCAGGTATATATTTAACTAATGATAAAGATTGGGGAACTAACCCTTGTTGTGAAATAGCATTGAGACCATATCAATTTTGTAATTTGACAGAAGTCAATGTATCAAATGTAGAATCACAAGAAGATTTAAATGAAAGAGTAAAAGCTGGAGCATTCATTGGAACACTTCAAGCTGGATATACAGACTTTCATTATTTAAGACCAATATGGCAAAGAACAACAGAAAAAGATGCTCTAATAGGAGTATCAATGACTGGTATCGCTTCTAATAAATTAGATGACTTAGATGTAACAGAGGCTGCAAAAATTGTCAAAAGAGAAAACAAAAGAGTTGCAGACTTGATTGGAATCAGTTCAGCAGCTAGATGTACAACGGTAAAACCAGCAGGTACAACATCATTAACTCTTGGAACATCAAGTGGTATTCACGCATGGCACAATGATTTTTATATAAGAAGATTGAGAGTAGGTAAGAATGAAGCTATCTATGGTTATCTATTAAGAAACCATCCTGAATTAGTTGAAGATGAATACTTTAGACCACACGATACTGCTGTTATATCAATTCCACAGAAAGCACCTGATGGGGCTACAATGAGAACTGAGTCAGCATTTCAATTATTGGAAAGAGTAAAATACATTAGTGAAAATTATGTGAAAGCTGGACATCGTGGTGGTATGAATACTCACAATGTATCGGCTACAATATCAGTAAAAGAACACGAGTGGGAAGATATTGGTAAATGGATGTGGAAAAATAAAGAAGCATACAATGGATTAAGTATTCTACCTTATGATGGTGGAACTTACAAACAAGCACCATTTGAAGATTGTGAAGAAGCAACTTATGATAAAATGGTGGAAACATTAAAGAACATCAACTTAGCAAGAATTACTGAAGAACAAGATGATACCGATTTAAAAGGTGAACTCGCTTGTGCTGGTGGTGTTTGTGAAATAGTGTAGGAGAAGTAAAATGAATACAAAATTATTAATGAGAACATTTAAAGTAATATGTTTACTTGGATTGATTCTAATGGTTATGAATAGTTGTAATGATTCAAATCCATTAACATCAGAACCTGAAATAAGATTAACAACACAAGATTTTCATTCAATGATGCCGGGTGAATTACCACAACCAATGATTGTAGGTGGAACACAAGTAGACCCAGCGTGTCCTGATTGTAAGTATGACTTTATGGTTTCATTACAATCAACTGGATGGTGGGGTGGTCACTTTTGTGGTGGTTCATTAGTCAGAGAAGATTGGGTGATAACAGCTGCTCATTGTGTTCAAGGTGAAAGTCCAAACAATATAGATGTTGTTATTGGATTACATAATGTGAATGGAACAACAGGTAATCAAACAAGAGATGTTGTTGATATTATTATACATCCACAATATAGTGGTAATTCACTAAACAATGATTATGCACTTTTACTATTAGACGAACCTATTATGAACTTTGAACCTATACAACTAGCTACATCAGATTCACACGATGACGAACCTGTAATGTCAACAACAATGGGTTGGGGTGCTACATCAAGTGGTGGAAGTAGTTCAAACTTCTTACTTGAAGTGGATGTACCTATTGATGATTCTTGTGGTAACTACTCTAATTCAGATATAACAAACAATATGGTATGTGCTGGTGATTCAAACGGTGGTGAAGACAGTTGTCAAGGGGATTCTGGTGGTCCGCTGATTATGACAAATTCTGATGGGGAGTATGAGTTAATCGGTATTGTAAGTTGGGGTTATGGATGTGCAGACGCTGGTTATCCAGGTGTGTATTCAAGAATCTATCCAAGATTAGATTGGTTCTTTGGATATATTGGTGAACCTGAGACAGAATTTGTACCAGATTTATATGGTGATGTGAACTTTGATGGACAATTAAATGTTACAGATATTGTAACGATAGTTAATTTTGTATTAAACACATCAACACCAACAGAAGAAGAATTATTAACAGCAGATATGAATCAAGATGGTATAGTAAATATCCTTGATGTAATACAAGTAGTTAGTGAGATATTAGGAACAACAATGAGAGAATCAATTGATTGGTTAGAAGAGAACTTTCCACAATTGAAAACAAAAGAAAGATTAAAAGCATTAGATAAATCAATCTATTTTGCTAAATAGGAGAAATGAAATGGCAAAGAAAATGGACAAACATATTTACTCAGCAAAACTTCAAAGAGTCGTGGATGGTGACACTTGTGACGCTCTTATCGACTTGGGTTTTGATACTTGGGTTAAGAAGAGAATACGATTTTATGGCGTGGACACCTGGGAATCGCGTACTCGTAACCTTGAAGAAAAGAAAAAAGGTTTAGCAGCTAAAGATTATGTAAAAGACTTATTAGAAAATTCGGATGAGGGCAAGTTCTTATTAAAATCTCACGGAGTTGGGAAATATGGACGAGTCCTCGGCGAATTGTTCGTTAAAGGTAATGATACTTCAGTAAATGAATTATTAAAAGAAAACGGACACGCTAGTGAATATTATGGTGGTAAGAAAAAAACATTTAATGGTTAAAGGTTTTACTTGTAGTTGTTTTGATTTATTACACGCTGGACATATTCTTATGTTGAAAGACGCAAAAGAACAATGTGATTATTTAATTGTTGGTTTACAAACAGATCCAACATTGGATAGACCAGAAAAGAATAAACCAATACAATCATTAGAAGAAAGACGAATACAATTAGAAGCTGTTAAGTATGTCGATGAAATAAGAGAGTATTCTACAGAATCAGAATTAAGAGATATGTTATGTGATATATGGCCTGATGTAAGAATACTTGGTTCAGATTATATAACAAAGGATAACTTTACTGGTTGTTCTTACGATATACCAATCTATTATCACGAAAGAAACCACAATTACTCTTCATCAAGTTTAAGAAAAAAAATAAAAAATAAAGCTTGACTTACATTGCAAAAAGGTTGTATATTAAGGTATGTATCAGAATATATATGTAAAACGCACAAAGACTTCTTCGGAAGTTCACATTTGGGATGACAAAACAGGTTATTCTAAATTTCAATATAAACCATATGCTTATCTAAAATCACAAAGTGGAACATATCGTTCCTTATATGGTGACAAACTCAAGAAAGTAAACTTTTGGACTGGTGATGACTTACAAAATGGGAGAGTCTTTGAATCAGATATACCAATTGAAACAAGAACACTTGTTGATATGTATCCTGAATCGGAAGAGCCATCAGTAGGACATCGTGAAGTTTATTTTGATATTGAGTGTGAGGTAACAGATGGTTTCCCAGACCCACAGAGAGCTGAGAATAAGATTACAGCTATCGCTCTCTACGACAAAACAATGGATAAATATTCTTGTTTTGTTTTAGGTGATGTTCCAAATACAGATGTGGTTGAGTCCTTTCAATCAGAAGAAGAATTACTACAAAGGTTTTATCAAAAGTATCTTGAAATCAATCCAACTATATTAAGTGGTTGGAATATTGATGGATTTGATATTCCTTATTTATATAATAGAACTGATAGAGTTATGGGTAGACAAATGGCTAATTGTTTATCTCCAATCGGTGAAGTATATTATTCAGAACATAAAAAGAAATACAAGATTGCTGGTGTATCTTGTTTGGATTATTTACCACTATACAAATTATTTACCTATACACAACAATCATCATACAGATTAGATTATATTGGACAACTTGAGGTTGGACTTGGTAAGATAGAATTTGAAGGAACACTACAAGATTTATATGAAACAGATATTAAGAAGTATATTGAATACAATCTGAATGATGTTATTATTGTTAAAAAACTTGATGATAAATTAAAATTAATTGAATTAGCTCGTGGTATATCGCATGTTGGTAGAACACCTTATGAAGATGTATATTTCTCATCTCGTTATCTTGAGGGTGCTATTCTTGTATATCTTAAAAACATTGAAGTGGTTGCCCCTAACAAAGCATTAGATGCTAGAGAGAAAATGAATAGAGATGGTAATCAAAAGTTCACGGGTGCTTATGTTAAAGACCCTAATCCAGGTAGATACGAATGGGTATATGATTTGGATTTAACATCTATGTATCCATCAGTTATTATGTCATTGAATATTTCACCTGAGATGAAGATTGGTAAAGTGAATGGATGGAATGGTGAGGAGTTTATCAAAGGTGTACCAAAAACTTATTCACTTGAGAAGAATGGTAAAGAACAAGGCCATATGAATAATGAAGAACTAAAACAAATGTTTGATAAGAACAAAGTATCCATATCTTCAAATGGTATTTTGTATCGTAATGATAAAAAAGGTTTGATACCTTCATTGTTATCCAAATGGTTTGATGAAAGGGTTGAATATAAAAGATTAATGAAGAAGTATAGTGATGAGGGTGATACAGAGAAAAGTGCTTACTTCAAGAGAAGACAACATGTACAAAAGATTGTACTAAATTCACTCTATGGTGTATTGGGATTACCTGTATTTAGATTCTATGATATTGATAATGCTGAGGCTACAACTGTGACTGGACAAGAATTGATTAAGTTTACAGAGAAGATTGCTAATAGTTATTACAACAATAAACTTGGGGATAAAGAAGACTATTGTATTTATACAGATACAGATTCAGTATTCTATTCAGCTATTCCATTAGTTAAGAAAGATTTTCCAAATGCAGATTTAACGGATGATAAGTTTATGACAGAGAAGATATTAGAAACAGCAGAGGTTGTTCAAGATTATATCAATAAATCTTATGACTTATTCGCTAAGAAGTTTCTAAACATAGATGAACATCGTTTCGATATTAAACAAGAGTGTGTTGCTAAGTCAGCCTTTTGGGTTACAAAGAAAAGATATGGACAATGGATTATCAATGATGGTGGTATCGTGTGTGATAGACTTGATGTAAAAGGTTTAGATATTGTAAGGAGTTCATTCCCACCAGCTATGAGAAAACTTATGACTGGTGTTCTTCAAGACATTTTGGGTAATGTTGATAAAGATTCTATTGATGAGGATATATTAAAGTTTAAGAAAGAAATGAAAACATCAGATATACAAGAGATTGCTCTTCCAACTGGTGTTAGGAAATTAACCAAGTTTAAAGACAAAACACCAAGAGGTGCTGTATTCACAACTATGAGAAAAGGAACACCTGTACATGTAAAAGCTGCTTGGATATATAACGACTTATTAAAGTATTGGGGTTTAAATAACTTTGAGAAGATTAAGTCATCGGAAAAGATTAAATGGGTTTACTTAAAACCAAACACAATGAATGTTAAACAAATTGGTTTCAAAGGTTATGATGATCCAAAAGAGATTATGGATTTCATTAAAGAAAACATAGATTATGATAAACTATTCACGAGAGCATTAGAAAAGAAAATCAGAATGTTTTATGAGGCATTGAAATGGGATATGCCCGTTGATAAGATAAATACATTAGAGAGGTTTTTTTAAATAATGCTTGACTCGTATACAAAAAGTTTCGTATATTTAAATATCTTAAACATAGGAGAAAGATAAGATGCAAAAAAGTAAGTTAGACAAATTCATCTCAAAGTACAATTTAGGTGGAAATGTAAATTCAGTAAAGTGGAAATCAAGTGGTGATTCAATATCAACATCATTTGTTACACCTGATAAATCTTTATTAGGTAATGTAACGGTTGATAAGTTTCCATTTGATGAAGCTGAAATTGGTGTATATCAAACCGACCAATTAAAAAGTTTGATAAATGTGTTAGGTGATGATGTTTCATTAGACTTAACAAAATTCGGTGATAAAGCTGTTTCACTTAAAGTTAAGAATGGTCCTGTTTCTGTGGATTATGTATTAAGTGACTTATCAGTTATATCAGACCCACCACAAATGAAAAGACTTCCAGAGTTTGGAACACAAATCAAACTTGACAGAAGTTTCATTGATACTTTTATTAAAGGTAAAGGTGCTTTAAGTGGTGTTGATACTTTCACTGTTGTTAAAACAGATAATGGTTGTCAAGTGGTTATTGGTTATTCGTCAACAAATACAAATAGAGTTAACATACCTGTTGAGTCTACATCTTGTGATGTTGATAAACCAGTTACATTTAATGCTAATCTTTTCAAAGAAGTATTGGTTGCAAATCGTGAATGTTCATCAGCTATTTTAGAAGTTTCAACTGAAGGATTGGCTAAAGTAAACTTCAAAATCGATGACTATGATTCTACATATTTTATCGTAGCAATGCAGGATGTTGATTAATGAGTCACTCTTTATGGGTAGAAAAATATCGTCCAAAGGACTTATCAACTTATGTAGGTAACGAGCATCTTAAAGAAAAAGTGAAGGTATATCTTGAATCAGAAGATGTACCTCATCTTTTACTTTTTGGTAAAGCTGGTACTGGTAAGACAACATTAGCAAAGATAGTAGTCAACAATATTGATTGTGATTATATGTATATCAATGCTTCTGATGAGAATAAGGTTGATGATGTTAGAAACAAAATAAAAACATTTGCTTCATCCGTAGGTTTCAAATCCTTGAAAGTTATCATACTTGACGAGTGTGATTATCTTACACCAAATGCACAGGCTGCATTGAGAAACCTAATGGAAACATTTTCAAAACATTGTCGGTTCATTCTAACTTGTAATTATGTAGAAAGAATAATCGACCCAATCCAATCAAGATGTCAATCATACAAGGTTGTTCCACCTTCGAAGAAAGAGGTTGCACAACAAATGGTTAATATCTTGAAAGAAGAGAATTGTACATTTGAACTTGATGATATAGCTTTGATTGTAAACGCAGGTTATCCTGATATTCGTAGAGTTATTAATTCAGCCCAAAGACAAATCGTTGATGGTAAACTGAAGATTGATACAAGTTCTGTAATACAAAATAATTACAAATTACAATTGTTAGAGATGTTATCTAATGGTAACAATTTAAATGACATCAGAAAACTAATTGCTGACAATTCCATAAGTGATTATTCAGAAATATATAGATTATTATATGATGAAGTGGATAACTATGGTAATGGTAAACAAGCTGAGTGTATTATGAATATTGCAGAAGCACAATTCCAAGATGTAAATGTAGTTGACAAAGAGATTAACTTTATGTCATTGATAATTAGAATAATGAGGATATTAAAATGAGATTAAAACCAGTAAACGATAAAATCGTTGTAAAACCAAAAGAAACAAAAAATGAAGAAGTAACAGCTGGTGGTATTATTTTACCAGATACTGTACAAGATGGTACATTGATTGAGGGTGAAGTTATAGCTGCTAGTGATGGTATGTATTCTGCGACTGGAACAATGATTCCACTTGTGGTTTCTGAAGGTGATACAATTTTATATAACAAAAATGCACAGAAAGCAGAACATAAGATTGATGGTGAAACTTATATTCTAATGAGTGTAAATGAAGTTATGTCAATAGTAAAGGGGAAAGAATGAGTAAACGATTCAGAGTAGAACATAAAGATTATGTAGATAATCCAACAATGTATATAACTTTACATAATCCACCATACGAAGATGAAGATGTATTAGCTCGTATTAAGTGGAAGGCTAAAGATGTAACAATAACAGAAATGAAATCAAATGAGGTAGATGAATAATGATTACACCAGGACAAAATGGTCAAATGCAAGAACAAATTGACTTTAGTAAAACATCACAAATTAAATGTGAATCTTGTGATGGTTCAACATTTAAACAAACACTATTATTAAGGAAGATGTCAGCTTTAGTTGCACCAGGAGGACAAGAAACAATTATTCCAATGCAAGTATTTGCTTGTGAAAAATGTGGACATGTGAACAAAGAGTTTACAGATGTAGGTGGACTTGAGTAATGCCTTTCTATACATTTAAATGTAGAACTTGTAATTTAGAACAAGAAGAAATGAGAAGTGTGGGTGATGTAACAGAACCACTTTGTTCAGTTTGTTGTTACAATCCAGAAGCTGATGGTAAGTATGAAAGAATGAAAAAAATATTCAAACCTAATGCTAAACCAGCTTCAAAAGATGGTTCGTGGGGATTTAGTAAATGACAATATTCGATTGGATAAATCAAATACTTGTAAAAAAAACTCATTGGAATGAATTTACAGAGGATGAACAAAAGAAGTTTAGTCCATTTATAATCAATCGTTGGTTATCAATGGATAAAGACTTTCTTGAAATTGTGAACTTCTTTCAAAAGTATTCAATTGGAACATTAGAACCACGAGAGGTTTACAAGTGGTATTGTGATATGCTTCCTAAAGGTAAGAGATTTAATAAGTATATCAAAGGTAAGAAAGATAAGAAATACAATACTGAATTACTTGAAATAATGGTAACACATTTCGAATGTAGTAAATCTCAAGTAAAAGATTATTTAGATTTAATCGCAAAAGATGAATTAATTGAAATATTAGAAAAATACGGAATGAATGAAAAAACAATAAAGAGGTTATTAAAGTGAACATAAAAGAAAACGACTTAACAATGACTGAAAAAGACTTAACCATTACCAAACATCCAATTGTAGAACAAATGGAAAAAGAATGGCCTGAAATGACTGGTGAGTTTAAAAGATTACAAAGGGAACAATACGAATTGTTTTGTAGGAAACAACACGATTATGGTCCTGGTAATATTTCAGTTGGAACACAATTACAAACAAGTGATGAGATTAAATTATCTTTAACTGGATTGTGGTTTAGAATGAATGATAAAATACAGAGATTAAAAACTTTGTTAATGGGTAACAAAGAGTCAGCCGTAGATGAACCATTGGAAGATGCATATTTAGATGTATCTAATTATGGTATTATGGCAACAATCGTAAAAAACGGAAAATGGGGAAAATAAAATGAATCAATTGATACAAGCAGCAACAGATGCATATCAAGCACAAAGAACAGAAGCATTAGCACACTTGGATTTATTATTCAATGACGCTACAATGATTGGGGAACACACAGATTTACTAACCGAAGTAAAGAAATGGACAGAGAGTTTATCACAAGCAGAAGAAAATTTAGAAACACTAAAAAGAAACTTTGACATTGTTAAATCAAAAACAGATTTGATGGGGTAAATGTCAATAAATCCAAATAAGATTACCATAAGAGAAATTTCAAAAAAGATAGCTAAACAAATGATTGTAAAAAATCATTATAGTCACAAGTGGACAAGTTGTAGATATGCTTTAGGTATCTTTTATGAAACAGATAACGAACACACATTCTTCGATGAGAAAGATGAGAAGTTGGCTGGTGTTGCTATCTATGGTTATCCTGTTGGTAGGAGTGCTCCAAAATCTATTTCACCTGAGTTAAAGGAAGAAGAAGTATTGGAGTTAACGAGGTTATTTATCTTTGATGATTATGGTAAGAATACAGAGAGTGTGGTTCTATCCAAAACATTCAATTGGTTAAAAGAAAACGCTAGTGAGATTAAAGTATTGGTAAGTTATTCAGACCCAGAACAAGGACATTTGGGTATTATTTATCAAGCAACGAATTGGATTTATCAAGGTAATAGTATTAGGTTAATGCCTAATTATGCTATACGACTTACAGAAGATGGTAAGTGGATGCACTCACGAAATGTTACTACGAAGTTTGGTTCTCATAATTTAGAAAAGTTGAAGAAGGCTGTTGGACATACATTTTGGAGAAAATTAGAACCTGAGAAACACAGATACTTATATCTATTATGTAGTAAAAAGGATAAGAAGAAGATAATGAATACATTGATACACGAATCAAAACCATATCCAAAAGATGCTTATCAATTTTATCCAGAGATACAAAAGGTTGAAGTGGAATCAGAAGAAAAAGATAAATTTTATGAATAAAAAGCTTGTTTATTTGCAAGAAAGGTTGTATATTTAAGTATGGGTAGAATTAGTTATAGTCAATTATCAATGTTTAGTGAGTGTCCACAAAGGTGGAAGCTCAACTATATAGATAAGTTACGAGTATCAGAACCAAGTATTCATTTATTATTCGGAACAGCAATGCATGAAGTTATACAAACTTGGTTAGAAGTTATGTATAATGACAGTATTAAGAATGCAAATAAGTTAAATCTTGAACAAAGATTACACGATAAAATGATGGAAAGATTTCAAATAGATAAAGAAGCTTATGGTAAAGACCCTTGTACATTGGAACAATTAAGAGAGTTCTTTCAAGATGGGTGTAATATACTTGACTTTGTTAAAAAGAGAAGAGCTGATTATTTCAGTAAACGAGGTTACAAACTTATAGGTTGTGAAGTACCAATCGATGTAGATTTAAAGAAGAATGTTAAAATGGTTGGTTATTTAGATATAGTTATGTTGGATGAATTTCACAATACTATAAAAATTTACGATATAAAAACATCCACACAAGGTTGGAACAAGTGGATGAAAAAAGATGAGAACAAAACTCAACAATTATTATTATACAAACAATTTTATTCTAAACAATACAATCATCCGATTGATAAAATTGAGGTAGAATACTTTATCGTCAAAAGAAAACTATGGGAAAACGCTATGTTTCCACAAAAGAGAGTTCAGAAGTTCTCACCAGCAAGTGGTACTGTGAGTATGAATAAGGTAGCTAAAAGATTAGATACATTCTTGGATTTGGCATTCGATGACAACGGAGAACAAATAACAGAGAACATTATAGCAACACCAAGTAAGAAAGCTTGTAAATGGTGTGAGTTTAGAAAAACAGAACACTGTAGTGTGGGGGTATAATGAAAGTAGCTATAGTTGGTAGTCGTAGATATGAGAACAAGAAGAAGATTAAAGACTTTGTATTTAAACTCAAAGAACAATACGGAACAGATACAATTATAGTTAGTGGTGGATGTAAGACTGGTGCTGATAAATATGCTAAGAAATATGCATTAGAGTTGGGTTTACAATACGAAGAGTATCCACCATTTCACGAAGTACATAATTTATATTGTACAATGCCATCATCAAGATATGGTAAAGATTTCAATATGAAAAACTTTTTTGCAAGAAACAAGATTATAGCTGGAACATCAGATTTTATAGTAGCATTCATTCCAGAAGGAGTGGAAGCTAATGGAACAAAGAATGTTTTGGAATACGCTAAAAAATTAAATAAAAAAAGAATAATTATTTCATAGTTTTTTTATATATTTATATATTTATATATGTAAATACGATGGAGAAATAATATGAAAAATACAAAACTAACATCTGTAAAAATATTAGAATCGTTATATGAGAGATTCAAACTGAATACAGTCAATACTAAAATGACTTTACAAAAATTAACAAATCGTTCAGTAGATAGATTTTTACAAGATGAAAAATACAGAGAAGAAATTGAAACATACGACAACTTAACAGTTAGTGGCAGTAACTTTTAAATAGGAGAAAATAGGTTATGAAGAAGAAAAAGATTCTACTCTTGTCAGACGACTTGAGAATGCACAGTGGAATAGCTACTCAATCAAAAGAATTTGTAATGGGTACGATTGACAAATATGATTGGTGTCAATTAGCTGGAGCTGTAAAACATCCAGAACAAGGTAAAATTATAGATATGAGTGAGGCTGTTCAAAATCAATATGGAGTCAAAGACGCATATTTAAAATTATATCCTATTTCAGGTTATGGTAATCCACAAATTTTAAGAGATGTAATGAAAATAGAAAAACCAGATGCTATACTACACTTTACAGACCCAAGATTTTGGATTTGGTTATATAATATGGAACACGAAATTAGACAGAATATTCCTATTATGTATTATAATATTTGGGATGATATTCCAGACCCATTATATAATACCAACTATTATAGAAGTTCAGATATGTTGATGAGTATATCAAAACAAACCTATGGTATCAATAAAAGAATACTTTCTAAGTTTGGTTATGAAGATTGGCAAACACAATATGTTCCTCACGGAATAACCGATAAAAGAATATTTAAGATAGAAGATAAGGGTGATACTTTATTTAAAGAATTTGAACAGAAAATGGGATTAGATAAGTATAAATTTAAAATACTTTATTTAAATCGTAACATCAGAAGAAAATCACCAGGTGATGTAGCATTAGCTTACAAACATATGATGGATAAATTAACACCTGAACAAAGAAAAGAATGTGTGTTTGTTTGGCATGCAGCTCCAAGTGATGAAAATGGAACAGATATGAGAGCTGTGTGTAAAACTCTTTTACCTGATTATCCAATAATATTTACACACGATAATCATCCAAATGGTTCTTTTACAGATGAAGAGATGAATTACATATTTAACTCTTGTGATGTTTATATTAATTTAGCATCTAATGAAGGATTTGGATTAGGTAGTTGTGAGATGTTACATACGGGTGGAGTTATTGTAGTTAATGTAACTGGTGGATTACAAGACCAATGTGGATTCAAAAACGAAAAAGGTGACTACTTAACTGCTGAAGATTATGTTAAGTTAAAATCTAATCACAGAGGAACTTATAAGAATCATGGTGAGTGGGTTGAACCTGTATTCCCATCAAACATAAGTTGTCAAGGTTCACCATTAACACCATATATTTTTGATGATAGATGTTCATTTGAAGATGCTGGTGATTCACTTTTAAATTGGTATCACGCTGGTACTGAAGAAAGAGAAAGATGTGGTGAATTAGGAAGACAATTTGTAAATGGTGATGGTAGGATGACTGGTAAACATCTATCAGAATCATTTATTGAAAATATAGAAACTACATTTGAGAATTGGAAACCGAGAGAAAAATATACATTGGAGGTTGTGTAATGAAAAAATTAATGTTAATATGTGCACCTGTTTCATCAAGAAGTGGGTATGGAGACCACGCAAGAGATTTAGTTCGTTCTTTTATCAAACATAATAAATATGATATAAAAATATTTGATGTGCCTTGGGGTGAGACACCAAGAAATGCTTTACATCCGATTGATGATTCTGAAATTATTAATCATATTTTACCAGAACCAAAGTTAAATCAACAACCTGATGTATATGTGGATATTAGAATACCAAATGAGTTTGCACAATGGGGTAAATTTAATATTGGTATAACAGCTGGAATAGAAACAACTTCAGTTTCAAGTACTTGGATAGAAGGTTGTAACAAAATGGATTTAGTAATAGTTCCATCAGAACACTCTAAAAAAGGATTTGTTGAGGCTATGTATGAAAAAATGCAAACATTACCAGATGGAAAACAACAAAAAATTGGTGAGTTAAAATTAGAAAAACCAATTGAAGTATTATTTGAAGGAACTAATAATGATATTTATAAATCAATTGAAAATGTTAGTTTAGATTTAGTAGATAATATAAAAGAAGACTTTTGTTTCTTACATGTTGGATTGTGGGGTAATGGTGGATATGGTGAAGATAGAAAGGATATATCAAAGTTAGTAAAAGTATTCTATGAATCATTTGCTAATAAAAAACAACAACCAGCTTTGATATTAAAAAGTTGTGGAGGTACATTTTCAATATTAGATAGAGAAGATTGTTTAAGTAAAATAAATAATATTAAATCAAAATTTCCAAGTGATTGGAAACTTCCTAATGTTTATCTTTTACATGGTTCTCTTTCAGATGAAGAAATGAATAAATTATACAATCATCCGAAAGTAAAAACATTTGTATCACTAACACATGGTGAGGGTTATGGAAGACCATTACAAGAAGCTACAATGGTTGGATTACCTGTAATCGCTAGTGGTTGGAGTGGACATATGGACTTTCTCAGTCAAACAGATTCAATGTTATTAGGTGGTGAAATGGTTCAAGTTCCACAATCTCAAGTTTGGAAAGATATAATCATACCTGAATCACAATGGTTTAATGTAAATGAACAACAAGCTTACAAGGCTATGAATTATTGTTTTACAAATTATGATGAAGTGAAAGAAAAGGCATTGAATTTAATGAAAGTAAATAGAGATAAGTTTACATTAGATAAAATGACAGAAAAACTTGATGAGATTGTAAAACCACATATTGATAAAGTTCCTCAACAAGTTGGATTAAATTTACCAAAGTTAAAAAAAATAGGAGGTTCACAACCACCTAAAATAAAATTACCTAAATTAAAAAAAGTAACAAATGAGGCTACGGTATGAAAGACTTAGTAAGTAATTGTTTCTTATGTGAGGAAAAAGCACTACATATTGCTGGTACAGAAGAAGCTCAAGTAATGCAGTGTATTAATTGTGGTTATACAACATCAACTAAATTTACAGGTACGAAAGAAACAAATGAACACTTTCAAAAACTCGGTGAAGATATGAAGAATTGGGCCGTTGAATCAAATGGTAAAATTTGGATTCCAAGTATAATCACATTACCAATTGGTATGTTGTATCCAATTAATAAAAAAGTACTTGATGGTGTTGGTGAAGTTGGTGATGGTATAAAGAAAGAATTAAAATGGGCATTCGCTCCAATGGTTGAAATACCAGAGGACGATAGAAAAGACTTTCCAAATGAACAAGGAGGTTTTTACGATAAGAAAATAGATACGGATAATGCTGTTGTTTATGATTTATTTCTTGAGGGTATGACTAAAATCAATGAAATATTAAAACAGAAAGCTTCAAGTGGCGAATAAAAAACAACCTTATAATTGGCGTAGAGTAAAACCTGGTGATATTATTTCATTTCGTTACAAATCCAAATCAACAGGTAAAACACTTGTACAATCTGTGTTAGTTTTAAATCCAAGAATAAATGTTAAATTGAAAGATGGAACATCTACAAAACATTTAATTGGTATCAAACTTGAGGAATCAAACAAAATATCATTACGATTAAACCAAAAACAAGTTATGTTATTAGAAAAAATTGGTGATTTTAAAAAAATAGATAAAGAAAACAATCTATATAAACTTGAAATTGATAGAAGATTTATTCTTAATGATATTAAAGGTATTAAACAAGAAGCTTATGATAAGATTTCTAAAGGTTTGGGTATTCAAGGTCAATATAGAACTTATGATTATATGACAGCTAAAAAAAGTGCAGTGTATTTAGAACCAATAAGGGTATTCACAGATGAAGATTAGTTATACAATCCTAACCCACAACGAAACAGATTCTCTATTAAAACTAATAGAGTTTTTAGTTAAACACAAAGATGAAGAGGACGAGATAGTAATTCTTGATGACTTTTCAGATAATCCAAAGACAATAGAGATATTAGATGTAATGACATCAATGCACGAAATGACTTTTGAACAAAGACATTTATTAAAAGATTATGGTGGACAAAAAAATTACTTGACTCGTATGTGCAAAAATGACTATATTGTTAATATAGATGCTGATGAGATTCCACATAAATCATTAATGAAGAATCTTAAACCAATATTACAATCAAATCCAACGATAGATTTATATTGGGTGCCAAGAGTAAACACGGTTGATGGTATCACACAAGAACATATAAACAAATGGGGTTGGCAAGTGAACGAAAAAGGTTGGGTAAACTTTCCTGATTATCAAGGTAGAATTTGGAGAAATCGTCCAAATATATTGTGGAAGAATAAAGTACACGAAGTGTTAACAGGATATAAAGAACATACTTATTTACCAGCAGAGGAACAATTCTCTTTCTATCATCCTAAAACAATAGATAGACAAGTGAAACAAAATTTATTTTATGATGGTATAGGTTAACAATGATAAAAGTAAAAATATTAAATCCTAATTTTGACAGAAATATACCTACCTTCAATCCTTTAATTCGTGTTAAAGATATGCTTAAAGATTATAGTATTGAATTAACAGACTCAGATGATTTTGATTATATGTTCGTTGGTATGTCGGATTTTATAGATAAAAAGAAACCATTACAAGAAAGTATAGAATATGGATTAGAAAACTTATCAAAGATAACAGGAGATTATTTCTTATTTGATGGTTCTGATTCAACATCTTTGATGGGTGCTTATGAAGTTTTTGAACAAAGTAATGCTATATATCTATTAAAGAATCAAAAGTTTAATACAAGAGAAGAGTACAAAACACCTTATGCTTTTAATAAATATTTCTTTGGTAGTGGTAGTGATTTAGATTTGTCATATGATATACCTGAAGATATGTGGAATAGAATTAAATTTACACATATAAATTTAGGTTATTGGAATAACTATCGTAATTTACAACCAATCAGTACAAATAAAAATATAGATATGTGTGCAATATTTAACGCTGAACATTCTTATAATGAAGATCATAAAGTAAGAAATGATTTACATTATACACATCACAGAAAAGGCTTGTGGGATAAATTAGAACCACTTAAAAGTAAGTATAATATGTTAACAGAGAAAATGCCATTTCAAGAATATATACAAAATTTATGGAACTCTAAAATATCTTTATCACCATTTGGAATGGGTGAATTTTGTTTCAGAGATTTAGAATCCATGATGGTTGGAACTATGATTTTAAAACCAAGTCATAAAAAAGTTGATACACTTCCGAATGTGATGATAGATGATGAAACATTTATAGCTTGTAAATATGATTGGTCTGATTTGGAAGAAAAGATTGACTACATATTAAGTAATTTCAATGAGTTAAATCAAAAAATAAATCACAATATTAGAAATTTGTTTTTAGAAAAGTTTACGAATGAAAATTTATGCTTGTATTATTATAATTTATTTAGTAATTTACAAAGTGTTGATAGAGAAGAAAATTTATAAATGAAAATTTTAGTAACAGGTGGAAGTGGTTTAGTAGCTAGACATTTACAAGATATTTTACCTGATGCTAATTACATATCTTCTAAAGACTATGATTTAATAGATTTACAACAAGTTAGAGATATGATGAATGAATATAAACCAGATGTTGTTATTCATTTGGCAGCTAGAGTTGGTGGTATTATGGATAATATAAACTATCCTGTAGATTATCTTGAAGAGAATGTTTTAATTAATACAAATGTGTTAAAAGTTTGTCATGAATTTGATGTAAAAAGAGTTATTGGTATTTTGAGTACCTGTATTTATCCAGATGTGTTAGATACATATCCCATAAAAGAAAATAAATTATTTGATGGTCCTCCACCACCAACAAATTTTGCATATGGTTTTGCTAAAAGATGTATGGCTGCTCACATAGATTCTTACATAAAACAATATAAAAAAAAATGGTGTTATTTAATTCCTTGTAACTTATATGGTGAATATGATAAATACGAGGAACATCACAGCCACTTTGTTTCAGCTTTAATTAAAAAGATTTATGAAGCTGATGATTCAATAACTTTGTGGGGGACAGGTAAACCATTAAGACAATTTATGTATAGTGGTGATTTAGCAAGAGTGATTACATATATGATTGACAATAACATTGTTGATAATTTTAATGTAGCACCAGATGAAGTTTATAGTATTGATGAAATTGCAAACATAGGAAAAAAAGCTTGTTTAAAAGAAAAATTAGTTGTAAATTATGATAACACAAAACCAGATGGGCAATTTAGAAAAGATGTTGACTCATCTAAATTGTTATCAGTATTAAAAGATTTTAAATTTACATCATTGGAGAAAGGAATAAAAAAAGTTTATGATAACTTTAGTAAAAGATACGATAAATAATAAAGATATAGACAACTTAATTGATTGGTTAAAAACATATCCGAGATTGACTAAAGGTAAGGTAACTTTAGAATTAGAAGAAAAATGGTCTAAGTGGTTGGGGAGAAAGTATTCAGTATTTTGTAATTCAGGTTCATCTGCTAATCTACTTATGTTATCCGCCTTAAAGGAAAGTGGATATATGGATAACAATAAGGTGGTTGTTCCATCTGTTGCTTGGTCTACAGATTTAGCTCCTGTGATACAATTAGGTTTTAAACCAATCTTATGTGATTCTAATATGGAAGATTTGTCAGTTGATTTAGAACATTTAGAAAAAATATTTAAAGAAGAAAATCCATCAGCTCTTATGTTTGTATCTGTTTTAGGATTAGTTCCTGATATGGATAGATTGTTTGAATTGTGTAGAAAGTATAATGTGGCTCTTTTAGAAGACACTTGTGAATCTATGGGTTGTGAATATAAAGGAAAAAAACTTGGAACATTTGGAATGATGTCAACTTTCTCTACTTATTTTGGTCATCACATATCAACTATAGAGGGTGGATTTATTTCAACAGATGATTTTGGATTATATGAATTGTTGTTATCATTAAGAAGTCATGGTTGGGATAGAGATTTAAGTAAACACACACAAAAAGTTTTACAGAAAGATTGGAATGTATCTGAGTTTGATGCTATGTATACTTTTTATTATCCTGGTTATAATTTAAGGTCTACAGATTTACAGGCTTACATAGGACTAAGTCAAATAGATAAATTAAATGAATGGGGTGTAAGAAGAGCTAAAAATTTCAAATTATATCAAAACAATATTAAAAACGATTATTGGAAGGTTAAACCACAAACTGATTCATTTATTTCTAATTTTGCATATCCTGTAATTCATCCAAACAGAGATAAAATTGTAAAAAAATTACAAGAAAAGAATATAGAAGTTAGACCAATGATATGTGGTTCAATGGGAACGCAACCATTTTATGTCAAAAAATATGGTAGATTAGAATTACCTAATGTTTCTACAATTGATAAATATGGCTTTTATATACCAAACCATCCACATTTAACTGAAGGAGAAATATTTAAAATTATTAATATTGTAAATAAGGAAATTCAATAATGAAAGTAGCTATTTTTTGGGATGGTTCTTTAGGTTCTATTTCTTATTATGTAAAGAATGGAACAGCTTATTCATTTAAAGATGATAAGCCTTATATGTATAATCATACTGTTTCACCACAATGTTTCTGTAATACACAGAATTGGAATTTTTTATGGGATACAGGATATTTTTTAAATTTAAGTGAATGGTTTAATAATGATAAAAAGTTACCTGATTTGGACTTAGATGTTATTTTTTATGCTAATGATAGACATGGTTTAAGAGACCAATATTATGATGAATATACTGTTGAAAGGATAAGAGAATATTATCCGAAAGCAAAAATAGTTGGTTATCTCAAAGAAGTTTATGTTTCACCAGAAACATTTGATAACAGAATAAAATTTTTAAAAGATTGTGATTATATTCATGCAGAAGCCACTTCTACTATGAAAGAATTACCAGAATTTTTAAAGATTGAAAAACTTGTAGGTAAAAAATTAAATTTTAGTAATCAACCTATCAATATAGATTATTATTATGAACATTTTTATTCTTCTGAAAAGATTAATGGTATTTATGCTTATCTTCCTAATCCTATGCATAGGAGAGGTCAAACATATGAGTTTGCTCAATATCTTGGTAATAAATATAACTTACCTATACAACACAAATCATTACAACAAGGACAAAAATTTGATTACTTAAATCAAATAGATTTTGTAAATTTATGGAGACCCTATTTATATCATATTAATTTAGATCCTATAGTTCATCATCCAGGTGGACAAATTATACAAGTTGCTTCAGTTGGTTCTTTAAACATAGGTGGTTGTAATGAATCTCATCAAATTTTATATCCTGAAACTTCTACTTGTGATACAAAAATATTAGAAGAAAAGTT
>Ga0208134_1000723_pt1 | contig 21378 bp, 28 predicted proteins | sample VirMetDEL_Mar_31_FD_184515 | JGI IMG/M metagenome (GOLD analysis project Ga0208134, IMG submission 184515) | Aqueous microbial communities from the Delaware River and Bay under freshwater to marine salinity gradient to study organic matter... | ecosystem: Environmental > Aquatic > Marine >... | reverse complement strand
AACCTTAGAGGCGCAGACCTTGAAGGCGCATACCTTACAGGCGCATACCCTAGAGGCGCATACCTTACAGGCGCATACCGTAGAGGCGCAGACCTTACAGGCGCAAACCTTAGAGGCGCAGACCTTACAGGCGCATACCGTAGAGGCGCATACCTTGAAGGCGCATACCTTAATGTCCCTGTCATTAAGAACATTCACCAAGAAATACAGAAAGCGACCAAACACAAAGGCGCACTTAAAATGGGCGATTGGCATTGCGGCACAAGCCATTGTCGTGCTGGTTGGGCGGTGCATCTTGCAGGGGATGCTGGGTATGAGCTTGAAAAGAAAACATCAACAGCTACAGCCGCTTATCTCATATATCGCAAAAGCTCAGATTTGCCTTTTGCTTTGAATTTCTACGCGAGTAACGAGGATGCCTTAGCTGAGATTAACCGAATGGCTGAGATTGAAGCATCGGCTTAGGCGCAAGCAACAAAACACGCGCATAAAGTAATGAAACACAAAAAGCGAACTAACGCACAGCACAATAAGCGAAATTAGGCAAGGCTAACCATCTTGCATGAATTTTGAATAAAAATCGTGCGGTGACGTATCGCTAAAACCGCACGATTAAAACTAAACGTATGAGTGGAGTAAGACAATGAACGCACTACACAAATACCATAACGGCGCTATGTGCGCTATACATGAGTCAGAATGAATAGAACGCCACCACTAAACGAGTGTTAATCGTTGAGCAAATGGCTTAGATATGGCTAGGCGTAATTATTTGCGCTAAATATTAAAATAATGCTTGCAATAGTTAAGTGTTTCGCTTAATATGTATTTATTGAATCAACCAACAGGATTAAGACAATGAACTTTTACGAATCAGAAAATTTTGACCAATCATTTTACATCATCGAAGATAACGAAATTGAGAAAATCACTTTGCGTGAACTTTGCTTAGAATTTGCCGAAGAAACAACCACCCCAAGCGGAATTAATAAAAGGTTTCACTTGCGCGAAGGCATAGAGCTTTGGACTTGGGGAGTAGGTGGAAATAATCCTGCGCTTGTTGAGACTTTTGACAGCGAAGAAGAGGCTGACCATGCTCTAATGCTTTGCCACCGATTTGATCTACTGAGTGGTGACGACAGCCCTATCGTTTACAATACTAAAGCTGAAGCCGAAGAAGCTATGGCAGAGTTTGCATGACCCTAGACGAATACATATCCGCTAATTACAACGGCTCAAAGGTCGAATTTGCGAAGGCTCAAGGCGTTAAAGTGCCTCAAGTATATCAATGGATAGCTAAGGGCTTTATCGTTGAAGGTGGCGTATTGTACTCGCCTAGACGTGAACTTGTGGGGGTGGTGAAGTGAGTGATTTAAGTAAGCGAGAAAAAATAGCGTTAGAAATTCTTTGCGCTCCTGACATAATGCTAAGAGCAAAAATTATAGGCGACTTATCCCTTAAGCCAAACAGAAAGCGAATAATAAAGGTTGCGTTTAATCTAGCTGATGAGTTTTTGGCTTTCAGTGAACAAGCCCCTAAGCCGCCCCGATAAACCATGCAAATACACCGCGCCATGTTCAATTTACAAGGCTGTTCGCGATTATTGAACGAGTTTAAAATTGAACGCTGATAGGTACTATGGATACCTACACATAACCGAATGTAAACTTACACTAAGCCGCTCTTTGATGCCTAGATTACACCCTAGCGCGGATAAGCCTAGCTTACACTTGGACGCGGATAAAGTTTACACTTGGACGCGGATAAACTTACAGATAATCCGCAATAGTCTTGCCGTTAATATGCCGGATTAGTGCGCGTTTGCCGTTAGGGTATATTAGCCCATCCGTGAGCGTCCATGTGCTGTAGCCGTTAGCGTAGGTCATCCCATCTGCGCTCGTGCCTACTTGCCAGCATCCCTTAAATATTCCATCAGAATGGCCATGACCGATCATGGTTTTTAACATAGTCATGCTAAACCCTTGTGCGCTTCCCCTTGCACCGTTCACGCCTTTATCACCATGCTGTGAGGTATCCACGCCTGATATGCTGTGGCGCTTGTTTCTTGATATAAATTCATAATGAACTTTACAACCAAATTCATCAAAGCAAGCCTGTAGACAATTCCTGTCAGTGCCGTAAATCTGGCTAGAAAGCCAGCCGTGAAACTTTGCGTTATATGGGTCGCGCTCTACCTTATACGATCCGTGCCATTGGTCTAAATGGTCATTGTGGTTAGAGCCGACAATTAGGTTTTTCGTACCCTTGCCGATGCGCTCCAGGTAATCAATGGATAACCTCACCTCTTTTTCAATCGACACTTCACCCTTTAGTGCTTGCTCTACTCTTTCGCGAATAGTGGCATGATGTGAGCCGATGTGCTGATCGTGTAAATCATGGAATATTTGAGTAGTAGGTTTTACCCTATCAATGATTCTTAGCTTTGATTTAGTAACGTCTTTGCGCTCATACCATGCGTGTATATCACCGTGAACAATCTCAGCGTGTCGATTCTCTACGCCCTCTGGTGTCCAATACTCGTTTAGAAACTGGAATCCCTCACCATCAAAGCCTAACTGAGTAAAGAAGTACCTTTTACCGACTAAGTGAACTATTACCGCGGAAACCGAATGATTAAAAGCCGCTTTCCCGCCTGTCTCGCTTGATGAATAAACTGGCTTATTGCAACTGCCTGTAGTCATCATAGACTTAGGCAATTCGTCTTTAGGTGTACCCACATTCTGCAATGCGACTTGTGGATGCCCATACACCGCGCTTTTAATACCGCTTAATGCTTGCTTACCAGCTAACGGATTAACTGTAGTCGCGTTTAGTTTATGGCCCGATATAACAAGGTGCTTGTGTATGTGAAAGTCTTTTGTAACCGCATAAGGATAGATCCGCTCATCCCACTGATAATCAGCGACCGCATTCATAGCGGTTTTGTTCTGGTATCTTAGGGGAACGACTAATAGCTGTGCGCTTTTAGACTGACAGAAAAGCTGTAGAGAATCCCAAAATGCGTCAACAATCGGGGAGTCGTTAGTGTGTGAGGTGATCACGAAAGTCTTATGCTTTCGAGCGTCTGTGAGGTTTAGTGTGGAATGGCAATCAATTTGCTGGTGTGCTTGTGGGCTGTTGAGGTCTAACTTTTGCCCGGTAATTTCTTCGGCTTGTCTGCGGTATCGGTGCATACTGCGCCTGTCATTAACTTTTAAGCCAGCAGAACGCATATTTTCAAACAGTGTCGAGTCTGAGTCCCAATGGTGGGCTATTTTCTCAGCTCGATTAGTCGATATTTGTAATCGCATCTAATTCAATCACCTTTGCCAGCCGAATCAATGTACTAACTCGATGAGTCGTACCATCCTCAGAATTATCGTTATTGATGAGTGACTGCATTAAATGACTCACCGCCTTATCTAACTCCTGTTGGTGCTTGCCGTATGTCAGCCCCTCGCCGTATTGATCGGCGTTTGAAGCTAGAGCCGCCTTTACTTGCGCGGCTACGTTAGGGAATAATTCGTCTAGGGTCACGCTGTAACCCACTGAATATTAGTGCGCTCGTTCGCTTGGCCCCGAACATCCCATTGCGGACTCCTGGTGTTAGTGCTTGCGATTAAACCAACCGGGTCGCCCTGCTGAATCCAGTTAAGAAACTGCCAGCCCTTTGGTCGTCTTGGCTCGCCTATTACGCTGTACTCAAACATAAACACATACCACTGCTTTGTCTCGCGGTCATAACTAACAATGCCATGGGTACCATCAATTTTACGCCCTGCCTGGTAAGTCTTACCCTTCCACTTGCCTGCCTTACTGTGGCGTATGGTGTGGCTGTTAATGCCTATTGATGCGCTTTGTATTGTGGAAGTTTGAGCGTATCTGAATGGGTTGCGAGTGCCGCCGTATACCTTGCAATTAGACTCATTGAACGTATCGCGGTTTATGGGGGTCATATCCAGACTTGATAGTGGAGGCGTAGATTGAACTAGATTCTCTACCGCGCCTAAAGCAATTCGATCTTTGCAAATATCCATTCCGTGCTGAATACCGTTAAATGTCCGCGCAATGTCTTTCTCGAAACCTAAATCCTTAGCTACACATAGAACGTCAGCGATTCGCAAGACTCCAGTGTTGTCTTTAATCCCTGCATTTAACTCTTGGTTACGCTTTAGAATTTCAGGGCTATTAGCTAAATCCCATGCCTTTAGGGTTCGATTTAGGTTTATAAAAGTGTGCGTATCTTGGAATTTTGGAGGTAAATTACTGCGCTTGATGAGCTCGTAGTATTCAGTCACCGCGCCTGATTTGTCTTGCAATCGGTCTAAAACGTACTTAGCCGATACATAATTTATATGCTCGTTCCATGTATGCTCTAGCAGTCGAGGTAGTTTGATATTATGAATGTGCGCCCCATCTTTGAAAGCTCTAGCAACATCGCCTGCAGGAGATCCGAGATAGATTTTGAATACACCCTTTTTGGTATGTTCTACAATCGCATCGCTTAACTCAGACTTTGCGCCTGCGTAAGTCGGTGCGCCTTCGAGTATCGGAATGTTTAGGCATAGCTCTTTTATAGCGTTGATGGTGGGCTGTTTATTTACCCCATGCTCGCCACATGAAACCCCAATAAAAGCGGGTTTAGTGCCTGTCTCGGATATAAGCAGATACAACTGAGCCTGAACGTCCTGCGCTCCATTAGTCTCGCGCCCTGCTGCGACCTCTGGCGTACACTCATCAATAATGCAGTAATTACCCACTGGTAAATCTGCAATTAATGGGGTCGGTGCAGGTGTCTCGCGCTCGTTGAACTCTTTGCGCTCTTTTTTATCCTTTGCTGTCTTGACTATTGCGCCGATAACCAGGATTAAGATAATGCCTATTACTACTTCCATATTTCCCATAATCTCTTATTAACCTTTTGTTCGTTTTTCTGTATGCGCTCGAAATCTAAATAGAGTAATTCGCGGTCGGCTATACACTGCGTCAATGCAATGGCTAGGTCGGTTGTCGTGGGATTCTGGTTTATCAGAATAGGTGTGTAAGTTTTGGTGGGTTGTAGGTCTTTAGTCAGCTTTGCGCTGCATCCCATTAATGCGCTCGACCCAATCATTAAGATTATCAGGGTCGATGCTTTCAATCGTTTCGGTAACATTGGAATTACTCCGATTTAGTTGCGTGATTTTGTCTTGTGCGGCCTCTCGGTAGACTTCGCATTGTCGCGCTAGCTCCACCTTTTCGAGCTTGTGGGTAAAGTGTAGGTAGCCACCGCCTAGAGCTAACACGCCCAAAACGGTGACGATTACCGACAATCCGTTATTTGCGAACGTGTCACTAGCGATTGAGCCTAGCCATTTAAATATGCTCATTTCACCGACCGCAATAGTGCTACACCGACCGCGCTCATAATCGCCACGAATGCCGCTATTTTGGATTCAGGTAACACGAGCAGAGACACCACGACAACCACGGCTAAGATGTAAACCTTTAAGCCCGGCAGAACGTACTCGTCGAACTCGCGCAGAAAGCTCAAGCATTCCGTTTTGAACTTAGTTAATTGCTCGCTCATGATTTACCACCTTCCTAGTTTTTTCTATTGCTCGCCTGACCTTGCCGCAAGCCATTAAGTTTTTAGCGCTTCGGCTAATCACACCGCGAATTGATACGCTGTAATCAGCAGAGCAATAATCACGCTCTCCGCATGTGCAGGGTTTAAGCCTGTTCATAAGTCACCTTGCCATTATTTTTTGTTGCCAGTAAAACTTCACCGCCGTAGGATTCAGGTATTGAGAAGTGAACCCACCGACCAAATTCCTCAATTAATTGCTTGTGAGGTACGAAGTCTTTGACCGCCTCTATAACCTCGGCTGGAGTCATTCCATCGACAATAAAATCAGCCGCTCGGCCTTTCATGTGGTCGCTTGTTTTAGATCCGCCGATAGCGTTATTGAGTGCGTAAGAACGAAAGCCTGAGGTTATTTGAATAGGCTTGCCGACTATTAACCGGATAACTTCTAATTGATGCGCTAACCGTCCGAGATTGAATACAATTTCGCTGGCTGGCGTGTTGCTAATGTTGAGCCTAATCGCCGTTTGACTGCGCGTTAATTCGTCTAAAGTGAAATGTTTTGTTAAATTCATTCTCTTTCTTCTATCGCCACTTCAACAAAGACAAACATAAAATAGAAAACCAACAAAACCGCACATAATCCAGTTATCACAGCTAGAAGCGAGTAGCCGACAAGGTGCAAGGCGTGAGTCATTAGCCGTCCTTCGATTCCATCTCGAACCGTTTTCGCTCTATCTGTACCAAGCTGTACTTATGCCAAAAATTAACAGCCGCGCCGATCAAGGCTAGAATGAAACCGCCCAACGCCATCCACTCGGTCAGTGTTATTCCACCGACAACACCAACTGTAGCGCCGACCCAGCTTATATTTTGAGACTGTTCTAGTATTTGATTTTTCATAAAAAAGCCGCTAACTCCGGCGGAGTGGTGTTGTTTTTTCGATCAAGCGTCTAATACTTTTCTTCGACGCACTTAAAGTTCCCTGAAACTAACGTGACATTAGTATCAGCGTCTTGTATAGCGACGTAAATTTTAACTTCCCAGTTACCGCTTGCGTTCTGCTGTGTGTCGTCTAGCTCTACGCTGTGATAGAATGACCCATCCAGCCCCGCGTTAGCATCACTCGCAGCATCCGAGAACTCGCCCACAAGCATAGCGTCGCCAAAACCAGTCCAAGTACCTGCCGAGTTTTTATAATAGAGTCTTAAATTGCTTCTTGAGCTTGAGCTCGACGCGTTAGCCTCGGTCCGATACTTACCAAAAAAGTCAACATCCAGAACAGAGCCAGACTCTGATGGAATCACCGTGACCGACGTAGTATGACCAGCGACGTAAGTGGTTGTTGCGTGGTCTGTGGTTAATGTCCCTAAATCGGATGTAGTTTTTCTAACTTTTTGCAGTCGCCTGATATCTCGTGGCGTAATATCAAACTCAGTCAGCACGCGATAGATAATAACCGCGCTTGTGTTTGTATCAAAAGTAACCGCGCTTGCACCATTTGATCCGTGATTAGTGCTAACTCTCACGAGCTTATTTGACGCGCTGTTATAAGTCATCTCCATGACTTCGTAAGTGCTAGGGTCGGCTGACTCGAAGGCATAAGCGTACACCGTCGAACCATCTACAGTTAAGGCCGTTTTAGTGATGGCCGCCAGCCAGTCAATAGCGCCACTTGTCGCGCCTGTTAATGTAAAGTCGTTTCCTGATGCTGTGCAAGTCTCTCTTGCACCGCTTGCTAATTCTAAAGCCATTTTTGCGCTTCCATAAAGTTTAAGTTTTGTGAGTTTGTTCCTTCGCCTGACAAGCTGCCATCACCGCCAAAAATGTTAGCTATCATCCACTTTTCAGGGCTTGTATCTGCTGAATCTAAAACCACTAGGCAATTAGAGTCGTCTATTTGCGACTTAGTAAACTCAACATCAAAAAACTCTTCGTCAGTGAGCAGCGCCATTTGTGGGCTAAATTCTCTAAGCCTTGACCTTGTGGAGTGATACGTTGCCGACCTAGTTTGTAATGAGTCCATCTGGCTATTAGTCGTGAAATTAACGCCGCGCTGAAAGTTAGTAGTAGGCTGGAATGATAGATAGCCAGCAAAAACCGTATTAAAGCTAGTAGGGTAAGGTGTGCTAAAGGTCAGCGTAATATCATCAGCCGACTCATCAGAGAAAATTAGCAAAGCGTTAAACGTACTCCGCGCTCGACTCGTTGCCGAATAAGTTGAGCCGCTTATAGTGCCTAGACTTGTATCGGCCGCGCTTAACGTCTTTGTAACCGTTACAGTAGGAAATTGATTTAATCCAGTGATAGCTACAGCGTTAAAAGTCTGAGTCGCTGAATACTCTAGCTTAACCTCATCAGTAGCACCGCCCGGCAATGAGAAGCGTTGAGTCTTGCTTATCTGCGTATATGATGTCGGTGAGGCACTAGCGCCAACCTTCAAAGCCGATAGACTTGCCGCTTGCGCGTATATTGCGAAATTAGCCATTCTTCACGCCCTTTAATAATGTCTTTTTCTGTAACGGATATTCGCGAACAAACCTGAGCGTGAACTTCCCGTCTTTGATTTTTGAGTGGCTTATAAAGCCAGTGTCATTAGGTGATAGACCATGGCCCGCACCCGCAACCTCAAACTCATAAAAACTTCGCTTGTTGCCATCCCTGTTATTAAGCTCTGCAACAACCGTAGCGTCTGATTGATTAACTAGAACCGTATCAATTCGCTTCACTTGGTTTAACCTTGCGAATGGGTTTATGTTGGTTGCTGTTGGGCTGTCCTTTGGTCTTTCGTGGTTGTATTTATAGCTAACCTCGTATTGGCTAACGCTTGCCTCGTTTGCCAGTTGCTTAAATGTAAGCATGTCGTCCTCGGTAAAGCTAAACGAATCCGTTACATTCAAGACACCATCAGCATCAAAAACTTGGTTATTGAATCGTCTTTTAAGGTCGGTAGTTGAAGTCGTTAGGCTTACATCAAGGTAAACGTCTACAGCATCACACCACTCACGCCACCACTCCACAATAGGTTTAGCCTTATCGCAATAAACGCCAACGGTAGGCGATGTTATGCTAGACGTGACAGGTGAATCAGAGCCGTTAGCTTGTGTTGAGATATACTGACAAGCCGCGACTAAGTCGTTGTTTGTGGTGTCGCCTACAGCTTTCATGACGAAATCTGTATTTTCTGAATCTACTCTGATAAGTCCAGTGTCGTCATAGATAGAGACAAAATTGGGGACTTGGCCATGTGCTAAAACATCTGCAACTCTATATGTTGGAATAGCAGAAAACCCCGAAGGCGTTGCAGATGAGGCGTTAAAAGCCTGAACGTCTGCGCCTGAAATTCGTCTAGGTATTAGCCTAGCGCCGTAAATTCTTAATTTTATTGTCTCTGAGTTTTGACTTGAATTTTTATACAGAAGCCAAGAGTGTTGCAGTTTGTAGCTATAATAAGAAGTTGTTATATTGTTTAGTCTTTTATATGTTTGAACGCTTCTCGTTATCGTTTTGTTTTGATAATTACTATAAAATCCGCTCATCTGAAAGCTATCGACTGTCGATGAGTCGTCTAAGCTAATATCAATCTCGATATCGTAATTCAGCCCAGCTAGAGCAGCCTCAGACTGTAACGATATTCTACATTCGTCGGGAAATGTTGTTGGTGAGTCTTGGTTTGGCAAAGTCACCAATATGTGGTCGCTCTCTACGCTTACGGCGCCTGTACTGGTCGAGATGTCGTCGGGCAGCGCGTTTGTCGCTGTAGATGAATCATACAGAGAGTCCTCATCTACATCTACACCTAATACTGCTGCATCGAAAAGTTGAAAATCTATAATGCCAGCATAAATGTCACGCTCAAAATCTATAACACAATACGGCAGAGCGGCCCACTCTGTATCTGTAGTGCCTACAGTGCCGTCGTGGAATCGCCATAATCCATCGTCAGCGTCCGGGTTAACCTTTACTGGCTTGATGTTCTTAACCGCTCCGAATACATAAGGCTTAACGCGCCCATCATCAAAGCGATTAACAGGAAATAGCTTGTCTGTCCCTGTGGGATTAAGGCTTAGGTCAACCTGAATACCATCGTTAATCAATGAGTGTCCGATAGTCTTACCTGTAAAGTAAACCTCGAAATTAGCCCAATCATCACCCTCATAACCAACGTAAAGAGTAAACGGCTTATTCTCCCAATCTCTAGCGTAAAGCTCTAAATCATCGCCAGCCACAAATATGTCTAGCCCCGCAAAACTCGGAGCGTTAGGCAATCCGTTAATGGATAAACCACCGCCACCTGTGAACGGTGCAGCTAGTGACCGCTCAACAAAGAAGTCGCTAAACACAACTTCGTTATAAGCTAAACCAGCAACCGCGCCAGTCGATAAATACAACAAACTATTATCCTCAACCGTCACGCCTAGAGGATAAGCAAGCATAGACGGGCCGCCCACCCAATCAGAATAAGATGCCGGAATAACCTTTGTGTTATCGGTGCGAACTTCTAAAACAATCGTAACCGCCCGATTACTTGCCAGGATAGTTTGAGCCGTCATCTAAATTCCCGCTAGTGGCTGGCTGTTACCACGAGTAACACTAGAGTTATCCGTGATCTGGTCTAGCTTTTGGAGTAGCCTTCTTGAGAACGCATCGTCTCTGCTTTGCACTCTGTCGTATGCTCCATCGTAGGCATTAACAACCTGGCCAGCGCTATTCTGAGCCGCTACAGATACGCCGTTAATTCTCTGCTCTATCTGGTTGAATGTCGCGTCAGCTTGCGTACCCATTTCGGATATGCTTTGACCGAATAGACCTAAGCCATCGGTCGCAACGCCTGTTAATGTGGCTAGTATTTCATTGCTTGAAGTGTCGAATATTTGAGCAAGTCGCTCAGTCTCTAACCCCATGTTGGCTAGGGCTGTCGTAGCCGCATCCTCAGACGCTCCGAACGCGCCCATGTAGGCTTCTTTAAGTCTATCAGCCGCAGATTTACCACTATCCGCAGATTGATCGTAAAGCCTATCCATTGCGATAACAGACTTACCCAAAGATTTAACCTTAGCTAACTCAGCATCATCAAAGGCGTGTTTAGCGATTAAAATAGAAGCCTGAACCTCTGCAACTATTTCCTCGTTGTTTGCGCTAAATTCACGGCTGAAATCTTCTAATCTAATAACGCCATCTTTGAGCGCGAGAGCCTGATCGAAGCCGAATTTAGTCTTTAGAACGTCGCCGACTTTCTGTAATTCATCTTTGAGTAAATCAACGCCAAAAAATGTAGAGTTCTCATCAAAGCCGCCTAGAAAGCTGGTAGCAACCCCACCGACTGAGCCTAGTTGCACCTGAGTATTGCGGCCCGCCTTAGTCGCGTCAGAAACCGCCTGAAGCTGATCTTCGCCTAACTCTTGTGGTGATCTGCCGCCGCCGAATATCTTGTATGCCGCAGCTATTCCAGCAATCGCCCAACCCCATCCTGGTATTGCTGAAATTAAAGACTTCGCCCCAGCCAACAAGGCAGAGCCAGCCGCCTTAATTGAACCCCATGCCGCAGTAGCGCCAGCCTTAATTGAAGTGCCAACACCACCAAGAGTTTTGGCGATAGTGCCGCCTACGGTTGCTACGTCACCAACGCCATCACTTGATATTGGTGACTCTTCACCGCTAGGGCTAGTGCTAGGGCTACCGCCGAACAACGAGCCTAGACCATCGAATAAACCAGTGCCGCCAAACTTCTTGCCGTTTGTCAGAAAACTAATCATTTTTTTGAAAGCGTTAGACACTAATAATTGAGTGATCTGCGCGAGAATAGACGCGATCATGTCCTTAACTATGTCTTTTACCGAATCACCGAAGTTATCCCATCCGTCTAAACCATCCCTAAAGAAGGTTTGCATAGAGTCGAAAATCTTACGGTTTGCATCTTCCCATGCGTCTGAGACTATTGATGTTTTCTCGCCTAAGCCTTCGTACTCTAAGCCTAGCTTAGAAGCCATAGCCGCCGCTTCTTCTGCGGTCAGCGTACCAGTTGCAAGCATCTTGTTGAACTTCTCTTGATTGCGCTTAGTCTGCTCTATTTCACCTTTTACAGTCGACAACGCATCATCAAACTCGTTGTGCTTTCTTACCAACTCATCAAGGATGTCACTAGCTTCGTTGAAAACATCATTAGCCGCCTTGATTCTATCATTGAAACCAGGCATTAGGTCAGATAAAGACTTAACGCTAGATGTTGCTTCGTCTGATGCTTCTCCGAAATCAACCAAAACACCCGCGCCCTTTTTTATTTCACCGCCTAAATCCTTAGCCGCGCCTTCGGTTTTCTGAGCACCATCGCGCCATTTGCCCATGCTGCCGACCGTAGACTCAAACTGATCATCCATTACCTCGCCCATCAGCTTCACTGAGTCGCGCATGCCGTCGAAGTATTTGCCCACACCCGGTATTTTTGAAAGGAAAGATAGAAAGTCACCGAGTCGGTTAATAACAAAACTAACAACAAACTCAATAACGGCCTTTAAGCCTTTGAACATATCAATCAAAAACCCAATAGCTTTTGGTAGGTACTCGCGCGTTAAATCGGCTGCCGCTTTGATCTCATCTGTGTATGTAAGTATGGTCTGAGAAATTGACCCGCTAATAGACTTGCCCAATAAATCTAGAGCATCATTAGCCTCCGCCGCACCATCCACCATCTCCTGTGATAATGATTGCCCTAGCTCTACCGCTTTATTTCGGTACTCATCAAGACCAGCCGCGCCGCCCTCCATGACAGTAAGAAGCTGTGAGCCAGAACGACCCATTAAATCCATGGCAACCTGCGTCTTGATTGCTGGGTCTTGTATCTTACTTACCGCTTCAGCTACAGCCGTGAATTTTTGGTCTGTGTTGAGGTTGTTAAACTCTTGAACACTTATGCCTAGCTTCTCAAAAGCCCTAGCTGGCGTAGAAAGTCCATCAGATGCGTCCTGCGCTGATTTGTTTAGCTTAGTTAATGAATTAGCAAACTCTGTGCTTGAAACATCAGCTTGCGATATTGCTACCCGCATTTCACTCAAAAACTCAGAACTTGCGCCAGTCCTTACGCCTAGCTTCTGGATAGCGTCAGCCGCATCAATCGACTTTTTTGCTATAGCGCCAATCCCTGCAACAACCGCGCCACCTGCAAGCGCACCAAACCCGCGAGACAATTTAGAAACGGAGCGATCTAAACGATCAAGGCGACCCTTTACAGAATTAAAAGCCTTGGCAGTTTTATCGCGGCCTTCAATGTTGAACCTAGCTGTGGTCATTCTCTTTTTGCTCCATTTCTAAAAACGCAAGCCAATGGAATAGAACAAAATCGCCCCACTCCATGACTTCCTCAATCGGCCTTTTTAACTTTCTGGCGAGGACGAATCTGACATAGACCTCGCCCCCTTCTCGGAGTTTTTTTTAGCCACCTTCATCTCTGGTTCTTCTTCTTCTTCAAACTTGATAATCTCTGAAATCTCTTGAGCGACACGCGCAAGAACTGCCGCGTCTACTTTCTTCAAAAGAAAATCTAAATTACCTCGCTTGAAAATGTATCCAGAACCATCCTTGTCCATTGCAAACTGTATAATCATCAGAGCGTTAAACTCGTCATACTTATTCTCAGCAATCGCTTTTAAACAAGGTGCTTTTCTGAATGTGTTATGAGTTTTTCTAACATAAACAGGGCTACCAGATTCAGGAAATTCAACCTTAACTAAATCTTGACTTAGCTTAGATTGAAAGTCCTCCTCTAGTGCCTCTAGCCTGCTATCAACACTCATTACGCTACCTGACTAAACGTAGGTACAGCGTTAGCCGTGAAGCTTGCTGAAAAAGTTACATACTGATCATTAGCCGTAGATCGTGATGTATTAGTGATTAATACCGCACTAAAAGCATCGTAATCATCGCCACTAGAAGTGCCGTCATAATACAAATCTAAAGCCACTGTAGCACCTGTAATGATTGCATCTTGACCGCCTGAGTCGTTAGGGTCATAGAAGCCGCTAATTGAGCCAGTGATCTTGCGAACACCTGCAACCGAAGTCTCCAAAGTTGCACCAAAAGCTCTGCCAGTGATAGGCGTCACGTCATCGTTATATTCCCAGGCGTTAATTTCGCCCACCGTTGTTGCACCTATCTTTACTAGGCCGTTAGTGCCGTTATACTTTGCCATCTGATTTTTCCTCTACTTTTTTAAATATTGTTTTAGGCTGCTTGGCTTCAACTATTTTATAGCCTCGCGCCTCCATTTCTTTGACTTGATACGGCGCAACTTTTACAACTGTCGCCCCGCTTTTCATTTCTACTTGTTTACTCATAATCTCTGCTCATATTGAACTCTGAATTTAATTATCTGCCGACCAGCGTCTTGGTCTGCATCCATATACTCCACCTCTAAACTGTCGTAAAAAAGAGACTTAACAAGACTCCGAAAGGTGGTTAATCTAGCCGCATCGATCGCAGCTTGAACCTCTTCAAGAATCAAGTCCAAGTCATCATCAAAAGTGCTGTTAGCCTTGACATAAGCCTCGACCATCACCTCACATTCAACAATCCCATCGTAACCACTCGCCTCATCTGTCGAAGTTTCATCTTTTAGATAAACCTTCAAAGCAGGAATATCTGCCTCGGCAAAATTAGCCAACCGTGAACCGTATACACGACTCCCCGTAGTGGTTAGCCCTGTCAAGGTAGATACAAAAGCGTTTCTGATTAGTGTTCTTTTATGCGCCATCTTTTAGTGCAATAGTCGTCATTTCTGAATCAATCAATGGAGGGTGAGCTACTTGATAACTCACACCATCTACCGTTATTGCATCGCCCACGCTTAAACTAGGCATATCAGCCGTTACCCCTACAATCGTTGGGAATATCGAATCCATACCTAATCTAAAATGAGTTGCTTTATCAATAATGACTGTGAATGTCTGCCCACTAGCCGAAGCCGTAACACCGAAATCAGACAGAAAATTATCCATTAGATTGATTGTGATGCGTTGTAACCCGCTTGACGCTGACCTAGAGCAACGACGGCGATGTTCCCATCTGGTGACGTTCCCGCTAGTGTCGCTACAGCTCGGATATACTTTGCTGTCTCATTCACTTTCAAGGTAATCATTTGCGTCAAATCTGCCGCATCAGTAACCTCGGTAAATGTTGCGCCTGTTACATCAGACCATGCGCTGTTGTCTGCTGAGTCTTGTATCTTTACGTTACAAGTTGGAGTAGTACCCCCAAAAACAGACGAAGCAAGAACAACTTGCATTGCATCCGTATAACCAGAAACATCAACACCTGTGCCGGTCACTGTAGACGTTGCGTTTTGACATGGAATCAACTGCACCACGTTTGCGTTTAGTAATGACATTATTTCTTACTCCGTTTTGTTTTCGCTTCTTGCTTAGGCTCTGGCTTTGGTTCTGGCTTTGTGTACTGCTTCGCCTTGCCTAAACCGATCAACAAATTGGCTTTGTCTGTATCGACAACATCGCCAACCTTTGCCGCCTTGCCTTCCACATAACAGTTTTGTGTTATTTTGATCTTCATTCGTTTCTCCAATAAAAAAGGCGACCCGAAGGCCGCCTCTTAATTACTTGTAGCTTGATTAAGCTGCGTTATGGAAGCTGAACGCCTGTGGGTGACGTATAGCGATGTCGCAAGTCTTAAAGATGACGTAACGAGTCTTGCCCTTAAGCGAATGAGTGTAAGGGTCTGTATTTAATTCAATACCGCCCCACTCACCGATCAAGATGTTGCTAAAGTCGCCTAACACAAAATCATCAGCCGCCAGCTGTGAGCTAGTCAAAAGGTTACGACCCAAGATGCTATTGCCGTCGCTAATGAAGTTACCCTCAACGCCTGAACCCTGCTTAGGCGTAGTTTTAACAGTCTCCCAAAAATCAGGTGAACCGATGTAAGTAAGGTTATTAGCAGCGTTTGAAGTCATCAAAGTTTTCATTTGAGTGACTAACTCGGCATAAGTTGGAGCTGTAGCACTTGCGAACGTAGGGTCTGCAACGCCAGTCGCACCATCAATTCCTTGTGGCTGACCAGATGAACCAGAACCGTAATAAACAGCCGCATCCATACCCAAAGCTAACGCCATGAACAAGTCGTTACGCACAATGCCTTCAATCGCTGGTGAGCTTTGTAGGCTCAAACGGCGAGACACTTCGGTATAAGCCGCAAGGTCTTTAGGTGATAACGTGATCTGGTCGAATTGTGGCTCGCTCTCTGTAGCGTCCCCATCTTCGGCACTAATCCAAGTCGCAGCCGCGCCAGAAGTCTGTCGTGGGATTGCAACATTACCAACTAAGCCCGGAAGCATAGTAGCGCCAGCTTGTAGGGCAACCATGTTGTTACGCAATACGTCAATGTAAGAACCAGAAAGCAAGTTAGTCGCAACCAACTCAGCGCCATCCGTAGCCGTTCCAGCCGTTAGATCACGGTTGAAAACTTCGGTTGGAATGAACGAGCCGCGCACTTTGAAATCGCCAGGCAGTGTACGCTCTGCTTCAGCGCATACTTCCAACTCAAAGCCAGCCGCATTTTGTGCTGAACGGTCATTCGGGTTAGCCATTGCATCCATCAAACGGACCATTGAGAAAGCATTTTTCTCTTTGCGTGATAGTCCAACATTACCGGCCGCTTCGCCAGTTTCTGTTTCTTGCTTTGCTCGAACCGCAGCGTTACGCTCACCAACTTTCTCTAAAAGCTCTTTATAAAAAGCGTTTGAGTCTGTACCGCGCTCGATAGCGTCCGCGCCCAACTTATCAAAGTCGTGCTGTTCTGCCATTTGACGAATAGAGTTAATTCGGTCTAGCTCTTGTCTGCGTGTCTTGTCTTGCAATTCACGAACGTTTATTTGAGGCGCTTCTACTTTGCGCTCGGCTTGTGCTTCTACTTCTTTTTTAACGTCAGTCATTTTAGTTTCCTTTTTGTTTTGTTTGTTTGATCTTCCAACCCCTGCGCCCTGCCAGTCTGATGGAATTGAGACGATTGAAATCTCGTATGGAGTCCATTTTTTCGCCCTTATTTGTGTTCTTTCGTTGTCTCTAGTTTCTTCCCAATCGCCAGCCGAATAGCCAACAGATATGAGCGTCCTAATACCGTCAATAACGTCTTGGTAAATCTCTTTACCTCTCTTGCTTTTTGAGAAGCGAATAACTGCTCGACCAACGCGGTCGCCGTCAATTCTCGCGCTCTCTACAACGCCCACCTGGTCGTTTCTGTCATGCTCCACTAACACCGCGCCGCCGTTGTTCAAACGGTCGAGCCTCACGCTTTGCGGGTTATGGTCTAAGACTTCATCGACAGTCGAGCCATTCATAAAACGCTCGACCGGGACTTCCGAAGAAAAAGCCACCTCTATGGTTCTTTTTTCTTCGTCTGTATTTGTAAAATCCGCGATTCTCATCTCGCGGGTTAAATTCTTATTTATTTTCTTGGTCATTCTTTATGCCCCTCATGGATTCCCATTCTCTAATTTCTTCAAGTATTTCTTCTGGATCTTCACCCCGACTAGCAATGATTCTTTGAGGCGAAATCAATCCGCTCTCTAAGTCCATCTGATAGCCCTTAGCCTCTTTCTGCGGATCTGTAGACAACCATCTACGCCCCTGAAAATGCGCCTTCATGTATTCATTAACTGGCCTAGATAATGGTCTAGTCCCAATCATTATTTGTTGACGCAAAACAGCGTTCCTAATAAAGTCCTCATATAACGGCTTTACTACGCAACGGATAAACCAATTCTGTCTGTCAATAAAGCTCTCTCGCTCGTCTTGACCACCCCACCGAATAGATGAGTAGTTAACGTCCGACATATCACCAGAAAGTGAGGCGTAACTAATATCCATTCCCGCGCCTACATCGCGTATACCCTTCTTAGTAAACGGCGTATAAGCATCGCTTGGGTAGTTAGGATCAAAGCCTGTGAACTCCTCACCATCGGCTAACTTCTCAATAGTGCCTGGGCTAAAGTCCATTGTAGGCAAGCCGTTGTCGTACTCATCATCATCATCATCAGCGCCGCTTATGAATCCCATTTTAGACGCACCCGCACGAGCCGCTATCAAAGCCGATTCGTCAAAAGCGTCTAAGTGCTTCAACCTAGTTAGTGACGCGCTGGCCCAGGGAATACCCCTTGATTGATTCGCCCAATCTCGAATAAAGCAATGGTAGATTTGCCCAGCATCAATACGTCTTACGTTGTAAGCCGAGTATCCACCATCTTCATCTATTGTCTTAAGCCATAAAGCCGCAACCTTAGAGCCTGAATACTCCACACCTAAGCGTGTAACATTGCCGCTTGTCTCTTTTTGGTTGCGCTCTGTGTAGATAAGCTGCGGGTCGATGTTCTCAACTTGCAAGCCATACTTTCCCTCGTTATGAACAATGAATAAGAACTCACCATCAACAAAAGCGGTTTTTACCCAAAGAGAACAAAGCTCTACAAAGCTCATACTTCCAGTGTAATCACAGTCATTAACGCACCAGTCCATCCACGCCGCTTTAATCGCCTCGTTAGCTGGCTTGTCTAGCCTTTGGGCATCACGCTTAACCTTTGGATACACCGTAATGCCTTTTGAGCCGATCACGTTCTTGGCCATGATGTTAGCCGCATGGCGCATCAATGGATTATTTCGCGTCTGCTCTCTACTTCTAGCCACCAAAGAACTATGCTGGCTCTTTAATATCTGGTCTATGCTTGATGCTTGTGTAGTCCAACCGTCAAAAAATAACTTGTTCTGGGCCGCGCTAAAATCACGCTTCTGAAACTGCGATTTACTCGGTGCGTAATCGTCTTTGATTCTCTTTTTGAATAACCCAAACATTAAACGCCCATCCTGATATGAATTGTGCGGCCACTGTCTAAGCCGTTAGCAATGCGCTCCTGTCTTTTCAATCGCTGGTATTCGTTCTTATAGAATTTTCGAGCCTCGATAAGCTCACCAAAAGAAAGTCTGGAGATAGAACGACTTGCACCGCTATCACCAAATGATATCGAATAGCTTTGCTGGTCTTTGCTGGCCTTGCCCTCAATAGTCAACTCAATAGCGTCTAAAACCTTCTTACAGTGCGCCCTCGCATCAAACGAAGTCTCACCAGAAAAGTCGGAAACAACCTCAAGTGTTCCCGCGCCTACCGAATAACGCTCGCTTGCTTTTGTAACGTATGCTTGCCACTTGTAAGTACCAACAACCCACGCAACCGTAGTCGCTGCCGCAACATTGACTAAGTGCGTACCATCGCCATTATCAGACGCACTAAAGTTATATTGATTCGTTGAAGATACCAGCGCATAAGACAAAACCCAGCTATCCTCTGGCGCGTAATCTGATACAGACTTGGTAAATTTAAGGGTATCCCCCGCCACCAACTTCTCTGGCTCTTTGCTTGCTACAGTCGCTACCATGAATTTACAAACCCGCTTGGTCTTTTCTTGCGTAAAGGCGAGCCTCTGCGCGTAATTGTTTTTGCTATAGGCGCTTCTGGTGTCTGCTTAACCGCACCCGATAGCCTGCCCCACTTAGGCGACATTAGCCGCAACGCCGCATGAGAATAAACCCGACAATCTAAAGGCTCGTTTCTCTGTCCTGCGTGATTCAAAACCCACTTTAATGTGGTCTGACCTTGTATCAACTTCCGCACAACCCTCTCAGCCGTTAGCTGCTCAAAATGCTCAGGGTCATACTTTGGGTCAATCGGAAAGTGGCAATAGCCTGGCGTTATGCCCGACTCATTTTGCTTCAACTTCAAACGCGAATACAAAACCGTTTTAGCTTCATCCGTTCCAATAATCTCGGACTTCTTTTTCTTGCTTCGAGACTTCCTAAGCCTTAATTGCCTAAGCTCTTTGCTCTCAACAATCGGACGCTTACCAGCTCGACCTATGCCAGCCCAAACATAACGCCTGTTTAAACTCTTAACGAACGAGTGAACAACGCTAGGCAAATAACCCGCATCAATAACACCAGCCGAAAGCGTGTAATTTCTATCCTTACCCTTGAACTCTGTAGTTAGGTATTCTTTAAAATCATCCCAAACGTGATTCTTAGTTGATGACGTATCGCCGTCGAATATCTGGTAATCAATAGACCAGCTTTCTTCATCCTCAGACCATCCAACAACCTCGCACTCAATACGATCCGCCTGAATGTCTGCGCCAAAGGTTAATACTTGCGCCCCTTCTGGAACGTCTTGCGCGTATGTCTCGCGCTTCTCATACAACTCATTACCCTGGATGCCATCGCCTTCCAAGTCTTTCCACGTTTCGTTAAAGTCTGTATTAACGACCACCTGTAATTTGTCTGGATCGCCTTGCGCCGATAAAAACGCTTGAACCGACTCGCGCCACTCGCAAATCAAAGTGCCTAGCGTATTTGCAAATAACGCAACAATCTCTACACCTTCGTCATGTTTGAGAATGTACTTTCCAGTACGCTTAATCTCATCTTCTTGGTCTAATCCGTGAAGATTCCCGCACGACTCACACTCATAAGTGATTGTCTCAACGTCTCTATCCGTAAACTTTAAATGTTTAAATTCAGGGTATTGATATTCACCGCACTTTAAGCAAGCCAAAGACCAATAGTAAATCTGATCCGCACCATCACCGCGCTCGCCATCGTCATCTATCGCGCCAAACACCTCTGCATCTATTCCTATTCCGTCGTAAGTCCGAGAACTTACCGTTAATTCTTTAGAGTTAGGGAATCGGGCCAAACGCTTACGCGCTAAAAGCAAGCTGTTGCCCTCTTTCGTAGACTCCCACCGATTCAACTCATCACAGACCAAGTAACGAATAGGACGTGAAGCCAAACCCGCCGGACTATTTGCCCCTGCAATCGCAATGAACCCGCCAGGGAACGTCTTACGTCCGATAGTGTTTCCTGAATTACGCTTATCTGAGTCTTTGACCAAATCCGTTAGTGCCGGAGTGTCTCGAATCATCGGCGCTAGTCTGTCCGTACTAAACGCCTTACCCATCGGCTCTACGTTTGGCTGTACGACCAACACTGGCGCAGGGTCTTGGTGCATTATGTAACCGATAAAGTTTTCAGCTACTGTCGTCTTAGCTATTTGACTAGACCAGGGCAACAAAACCCGCTTACATGGATTCTTAGGCGATAACAGCGTCATTGGTAACTCACAATGCGGAGTACGGCTCAAATCATACCGCCCGGCTAATGCGCTAGACTCGTTTGATAGATACCGATACTCGCTAGACCATTCCGCAACGGTTAAATCAGGTGGTGGCGTGAATAACTTAGCTACACCCCGCCTAAATAACTGGCTCTGCTTCTGATAGCTCATCTAGTGCCAGCGTGATTCCTTCGTTTAGTTTGTCTCGGTGCTTCTTAGGCACTAATTTGCCAAGCTGTAAAATCTTAGACCTAGCATTGCCCACCAACTGACCAAACTCTGAAACCGCAACATCAAGCGGAATTAACTCGCCCCGCTTTTCTTCTTCTTTTAGCTGCTCCATATTGGCTTGGTGGTGTTTGAGCCGCGCTTCTTCTTCTTGCTTGTCGTAATGCTTGCCATCTTGCGTAACTACTCGGCGCTGTATCTCTTGATCGCGCCACCATGCGAGACAGTCAACTGTGTTATATGTGTTCCCATTAGGTCCAGTCTGCCTAACCACCACTGGAAGCCCCTTATGGCCCCAATCCCTAAGCGTTTTGGTCGTTACACCGAAAATGTCAGCAAGCGTCTTACTGTCTACTTCCATGATTTATAACGAACATTAGTTTAAAAATTTGTGGGTAGAGAAATTCCGCGCGAGCGAACAACCA
>Ga0208134_1000719_pt1 | contig 21436 bp, 45 predicted proteins | sample VirMetDEL_Mar_31_FD_184515 | JGI IMG/M metagenome (GOLD analysis project Ga0208134, IMG submission 184515) | Aqueous microbial communities from the Delaware River and Bay under freshwater to marine salinity gradient to study organic matter... | ecosystem: Environmental > Aquatic > Marine >... | reverse complement strand
AGAGATCATATTAACAAATGTCAAAAAGAACATGAATCTGAGAAACATTTATAATACCATAAGGATACTTATACACAATGTATGAAGTTCAAAATCGCAAGTCTTACAAATGTGTTTGGTGTGCGATTGAAAAAAAATATGATATGAAATTAAAAAATCATAAATGTGATCAAAATGGGTAAGGCAAAAAATAATCAGGCAAAGTCATTCTTCTCATACAAGAATGATGATGTAGAACTTGTAGACATTGGTCAGTTCCTTCGTGAAACTACAGATTACAGAGTGGAACGTGAGTGGTATATATTGTTCAATAAAATGACGGGGGAATATATGGGGTATCAGGAAACATTTAACGGTAACACAAAATACAAACCTAGAAATCCTGATCTCATACTAATAGACAAGAAGACAAAAAAGATTGTACTAATAATTGAAATTGATGGCGGTGTGCATGACACAAAGATTTCCAATACAGAAGATCGTAATGAGGAATATATAATGGCAAACTTGCCACTACTGACAATTAACAAGTTGGAAATAGAAACTACTATATTTGACTTGGTAGATAAGAAGGTAAGGGAATATTTACAATGACAATTAACCTTTATGTAAACAATGAATACAAGGAGTATATGGATCAACTTAAAGTTATTTCAGAAGCAAACAACAAGCCTTTGTCAACAGAGATATGCAAGTCGGTTAAACAGTATATACAGAACCTAAATGATGAAAAGGATCTTGTTGCAGAAGATGAGGAATGGAATGAGTTTATTAAAAATGCAAGTAAAGAAGAACTTTATAAAATGAGTAAGGTTATATGTGGGTTAAATGATAGGATAGTTCGTAAAGTATGTCAATAGATAAACTAAAAGAAATGGGATTTAATCTCATTCCACTTAAACCAAAGTCAAAAGAACCTATTGGTGGTCTTAATTGGAAGCAGTTCCAAGAGGAAAAATATACGGGTAGTTACCCTGACAGTTGTAATGTAGGGGTTGTTTGTGGTCGTTCAAGTGGCAACATATTTGTTGTTGACTTAGACGATGCTTCATTATATGACGATTATCCAGAGGAAATTAAAAATACTTTTACAACTAAAACAGGAAAAGGATTTCACTTGTATTATCACTTTCATGGATTCCCACCGCCAAACAAAAAACTAGATGATAAGCGTGGAAGACACATTGATATAAAGTCACAAGGGGGATATGTACTTGCACCAACAAGTGTTCACCCAAATGGCAGTATATACACAGCAATAAATGAAGAACCAATTATGGACATAAGCATACAGAAACTAAAAGAACACCTGTCAAACATGGGATTCAATGTTGAAACCAAGCCTGTAGAGGAAATAGAGGGGGGTATATCAGAAGGTGGAAGAAACGATGCTACTTTCAAGTACGCCTGTTACCTTATAAGAGATAAGGGATTGTTCGGGGAAGCATTAAAGTTAGAGATAGATAATCTAAACCAAAAACACACACCGCCATTACCAGAATCAGAAGTCAGTTTAATTATATCACAGGCAGAAAAGGCAGAACACAAGAACATGACAAAGCATATAGTAGATGCAAGATCAGTTGTTGAGAAACTATCAAATGCTCCACTCAAACTAACCATGCAGGACATAACACCTACCTATGAGAACAAGCCAATAGAGTTTGATTGTATGATCACAGCAGTAGGAGAACGTATGACATATACAGTTTCAGCAGATTGCAGTTGTGTCATGTGCGGTGCTTCCAAGAAAGTATTCTGTGACGACTTGCATATATTGCAAGTTCCATTTTGTATGAAGGACAAAAGACCATACGACATAGATGAGAGTACAAAGATTACAGCATATATACAGCAGATGAGAATACAGGAGTTCCTAGAAACTGCTAGAAATGCCACACCAATAGAGTTTGATGCAGAGATTACTGATGAGGATGTGGGGGAAGCATTTATTGGAGATAGAAAAACAGTAGTGGCAAGATTCCGTTCAATACCAAAGCCAAAGAGTGCATATAATGACATTGTATTTCAGATAACTCACATGAAAGACTTGGAACAGAAAGCAGGTTGTATGCCTAGTCAGCAGGAGATAGAAAAGTGGCAGAAGATCAATATATTTGAGAGAGTAACTGCCTCAATCGCACCTGATATATACATTAACCCTAGAATTGTAGAGTCACTAATCCTGTGGGCTTGTGGCGGCAACAGTCTTAATGGCAAACGTGACCTTATTCATTGTGGTGTATTGGGAGATGCACAACTAGGAAAGTCCGACTTGTTGTTAAAAATGTATAAATTATTGCCCGGATCGGGATATACGGTAGGCAGAAACACTTCTGGTGCAGGACTTACTATTGCTATGGTAAAATTATATAATGGCACAATGATTCCAAAGGCAGGATTTTTCCCACAGCATACAGGACACCCATGTATAATAGACGAGATAGACAAAATGAAAAAGGAAGATCACAACTCATGTCTTGAAGTTATGGAACAGCAAACAACTTCACAGGCTAAGGCAGGTACGGGTGGCGGACTTACATTACCTACAAAGTGTCCTTTACTCATAGCAGGTAACCCAAAGAACGGCAAGTTTAACCCAAAATACCCTACTGTCATGGACAACTTTGAGATGGAAACACCGTTTGTATCTCGTTTTGACATTTTATGGCTCTTAGTTGACGACAATGATCCTGAAACTGACAAACTAATTAGAAAGTTTATCAGAAGTTATCAAAGCAGAAAACAGGATTATATGACAGTTGAAGAATTACAGCGATACTTTGAGTATATACGTTCACTTGATGCAACAGTACCAGATGAATTGATGGACAGAATAGATGACTTGCATACAAAAATGCGACCACTAAATATTGACAGCGGTGTTCCTATCGGTTGGCGACAGTATCATGGATTATATAGACTACTTACAGCAAGTGCAAAAGCAAACTTGCGTAGCGTAGTATGTGAAGAAGACTTTGAGATTGTTGAGAATATAATAAAAGAATCCTACAAGAGCATGAAAATGAACTTGGACACAGGCAAAAGTAGCGATACTCACAAGAAGACAAAGGACACAAAGAAAGAAACTATCCTACTGATTTGGGGAGAATGTATGGATAAATCAGATAACTCAGTAGATAAACAAGAGTTCATAAATTCACTAGCCAAGACAGGTGTATTTAATGCACTTGAAGCACCCTCTGTATTCAGCAGAATGTTAGACAATGGAGATCTCATAATGGATAACGAAACAGAGAGATATAAGAAGGTAAGATAATGGGAAAACTTAGAGATTTAAGGGAACGAAGGGAGCAAATGGAGTGGGATGATCCTGACAGAATAGGAATAGAAGAAGAAATAAACAAGATAGAACAATGGTGTATTGACAACAACAAGGGATTTGTTACCAAACTAACCACATGGACAGGTGGAAATATGGGTAGCAACAATATGTATCCGTGGCACACGGGATATATCGAAGTCAAGGATATATGGATGGTGGCAAGTCTAAATGGAAAAGGTCTAAATTATAACAAAGACAAGAGTATTCATTTTTGTGAGAATTGTTCTTAATATTTAAATAGATGATGTATATAAGTGTAGTGTGGAAGAATTAAAGCACTTTGATAAAGTCATAAAAGCAGAAGATATATTGGGTGCAGGTTGTTTGGACAACTGCAAATGTAAAGAATTAAAACTTGACAAAGAGGAATAATATATGACTTGGAAATATATGAAAGGAGATAAGTATGATCTTGACCAACTTTTAGGTTTTAAAGAATTTTTTGAACAGGATTTGTTGAGAGCAATTAATGAAGTATATCATGCACAAAAGTATGAAAAATACGGTTTGCCAAATTGGCGTACTGAAATACTCAGAAGACAAATGGGAGTGGAAGAAGCAGAAATCAATTTAAATACAGTAAACAAAGCAATAAGAGATATAAGAAATGATAGTCTTTAAAACTAAGAACATTGACAAGGAAAAATATAAGGACATTATACAGCGTACAATTATTTTAAATGGAGATGATGGAACTCCCTTGTCAGGTTACAGGGCTTGGCAAAACTTTGATCAAACATGGACATTAATGATTATACCTGTAACAGAACAGGAAGAATATAAGAGATATTATGGTCATTTACAAGTAGAAGTATCAGATGGAATTGCTTGGGGAGTAACAGGTCAGAAGGTGATATATATGTTCATCAATGATTCAGCAAACTCATTCATCATACGACAGAATGTAATGCCTCTTGCACACGAACTTTTACACGCATTATATATTGATGCAGTTGGAACACAGCATATAGTCAGGAGATATAACGCACCAGAAGGCAAAGCAGGAACAAGCGGTTCAAGAGCAACAGTTATTGTTCACGATAATTGGTATGGTTCAAAGGAAACAATCAAGATATGGATTCGTTGGGGATTTATCTGGATGCCAATCACTATACCATATATACCAATAAAGAAAGCCAAAGAAATTTACAACATTTAAATTTCTTTTATATACTTTTAGTGTTAAAACTATATAAAAGAATTTTTAAGTTTCAGGATAAAATTTTTGTATGCAATTTCCACATTCTTGCCACATGGTATAGTTTGGTTTTTTACACCTCTTACATTTTACCATTGTGTTAGAGTAGTTTGTTCCCCTCTACCCATCAATATATCAATGCTAATTTTCATTGGTTCACATACCTGACTCATTACACTTTCCAAACTGTCCATATATTTCTCCTTGTCAATGTCACTATGAGTTGCCATACTTAGTGGACATACTTTGGGTTCTTTCCATGTCTTGACAAACTCTACAAACTGTCCTTTCTGCACATCTCCCAACTGTTCACCTGCCTTGACCGCCTGTGGCTTGGTCTTATATTCAGAAGGCTCTTTTGAGATCATTACCTTGAATGACAACTGATCAAGTGGTATGGTATCAAAGTTGTCTATTACAGTTTTAATGACATATCTTACTTCCTGTTTTACCTCATAGAAATCGGACATACTCTCAATAGGCTTGATTTTTTCTAGTACGTCATTGAACAATCGCTTCACAAAGGGGGGTGTATTTGACTTTTTACCACTCAAACCCTTAATGTCTAGACTACCATCTTTCTTTACACCAAAGTAATTCTTCTTCCTGTCACTTAGCACCAAATATTTATACTCTTTATCGATCTCTAGATCGATAGAATAATGATCCTTACAAAAGTCAATAAGATTCTTAATTTGATCTGGGGTTGGCTTGTGAACAAAGACGGAATCTGTATCTCCATAGAGGACAGGAAGGCTTACGGATTTGGCAGTTTCTATCGTCTTTGAAATTATATCACGACCAACAGCAGTTACAGCTTCGGCAGTTGGCAGGAAATATAACGAGAAAGTTTCAGCACCAATTACACCATAACTTGCATTAAGAAATACCTTAAGTGCCTGTGCAATAGTATTGTTTATGTCACGTTCCTTTTGCGTTTGACTCGTCTTGCTTAGCACCTTGAAATGGTTTACTCTTAATTCCTTTAATGAGCCAATTAATAATGATGCCATTCCAATCTTTTTTGTGCATGACCAATGTTTAGTATATGGAACTATATTATTTTTACATTCTTCATGGCAACAACATACTGTTTCGTATGATATATTTCGGGTTTTTATTATACTTGGATATAGACTTGCAAAATCTAGCACGGTAACATCAAAGTGAATACCGCTTACAGGCTCTAATACCTCTGCACCCTGATACTTTTTGCCTTTTACACCCGCAACAGTTGTTCCGTCTATTCTAGGAAAGTCCACACTTCGGGGTATAAGTTGATTATTTATCCTATGCTCATTGTAAAACATACTCTTGATCCAATTAGATATACTAAGCCTTGATATATCATCAATAGGCATATTGGCTATCCTGCACAATATAACCAACAGGTTCATTACCAAGTCGTTGTTATAGTGTGAAAGTTCATAGGTCAATCTGCTATCGTTATAACAATACTTGCTCAACAGGTTAAGAGATATATCAGATAGGCTACCCGTATATTCCACCTTCTTCTCTCCAAGCATGGCTTCACTTACATCATCTAGTTTATCGGTGATATACTTTGCACCAAAGGCATATATTTTGAGGGAACGATTTGAGAAAACTCCGTACAAGTCAATATGCACACCGTTATTCAAAGTAGCCTTTTCTTTCATCATTTTAAACGGGTTATACTCTAGTCCAAGTACGTTTGCCCTGTTACACAGGTAAGGCATATCAAATATATCTCCGTTATATGTCAGTACAACAGGGTAGGAATCTATTACTTGAAAGGCATATTCTAACAGTTCTTTCTCGTCATCAAACCATATAATTTCATAGTCTTTGTCCACATCCTGTTCGCCCATAGCAACTTCTGGTCTTTTCAAAGTATATACTTGCTTTCTATCGTCAGAATGAAACGATATGGCAGTTATTCTTTGAAGTGCCTTGCTTGTGTCAGGCATTGTATCTCCGACCTCGACTTCTATATCAAATGCAAGTCGTCTTATACTTGGTATATTTTGACCAAGCAAGTTAGCCCACTTTGTTACCTGATCAGAAAAAGAGTCAGTATCAACAACTGAATCCATGTCTATATTTTTAAGATCAAACTCGTTTTCAGTAGGCTTTATCTGTGTGACATTATCATTGTCTACCTCATACCAAGTTCCAACAGTATATTTATTATCATACAAGAAACTTTGATAATATTTTATATCTCCTTCCCAACATTTGCCTGAATCTCTCAGCTCATATATTACGCTTGGATTGTCCACACTAACCTTTGACATTTCACGGGCTTCATCCTTTACTATGTCATATATATCGACATCTTGTATATTGTTGATACCCATCATACCTTGCAACTTTGTTGCCTCGTCACGTTTTATATAACAAGATTGTTTATAGTCAGTATTCTGCACCATTATAATTTTGTTAGTTGTTGGTTCATAGAATTTTAATATAATTTTCCTATTTTGAAATACACATGATAATAATATACACTTCATTGTCCTGCACACTCCTTGAACAATTTACCACAAGTCAAACAATAAGCATGACTTTCTTTTATTCTTATTATATGAGATTCGTATTTATCTTCGCATAATCTCATTTTGATTTAAACCATGCCCAAAAATATGTTAATCTACTAACAAATTCTGATTCTATACCATCTTTATAAAATTTTATTTTACCCAAGTTGTAAACTTTAATATCTTCATTAATAATATGAGAAATTAATTTATCTCCATATTTATTACCCAAGTCATTCCAACATAATAGCATTACAAAAGGAATATTATGCGTTTGCCATTCTTCATAAACTTTGTTGACAAACTTTCCATTCTTACTTCTAGGTGGGTTACAAAATATAATCTTATCTTTTGAATATTCTTTAAAATTATGATCAAGTACATTCATTTCTTCAGTAATATAGGAATTACATTTAGTATTTTCTTTACTTGCACACATATCCAAACCATATTCTCCCCCCGTTGTTGATTTTATTTTATTAAATAACCAATCAGGTGTTTCAAAATAATCATCTTTATGTGCTAAGCTCACTAAGTTTAGATACACTATTAGTTATATAGATGTTTCGTTAAAATAAAAATGGTAGTTTTCCTTTACGGGTTGCACCTATGCTACCAAAAGGTACAGAGCACTATTTTTTAAGGTCTTGATGACAAATGACCATTTACTAAAGTAACATTACCTAATATAAGTTTATGTTTTTGTCATTTTTCTAGCTGTGGTCATTTTGTTATAGATTTTGTCACCAAACCTACAAAACTTTTCTAGTGCAAAATGGTGGGTATTACATAGATACATGAATCGTTTTGGATTCTTTTTTACCATTGGCAACAAATCTGTATAATATTGTAAATTACCTTTATCATTTTTCGGGTAGTTTTTATATATTATATCATTATCCAAATACCACAAATGGTGTATGGTCATACCACGTTTGGCAGATTTGCAATTACATATCCAACAATGACCGTTACCTAAAGCCATTTCCCCACATTCTATTTTTATAGTATTTATATCCTCTTTAATGGACAATAACGCTTATATAATGGGTTTATATATAAGCATTTACTTATATAGAACTAGAATTAAACTGTCCTCTTATATACTTGTTAAAATATTTGCCTTTTGAATCTGCTCTTTTAAATTCTGACCAAGTATTAGAATCAACTCCCTCACACTCATATACTTCGCTTCCGCCTAAATATATCTGCATACGCTGTGTTTCGCTGTTATACTTTGCACCTTGAATCCAAGAATCCCCTGCAAAACTATCTTCAACCATTATCTTAAACTCTCCATTTTAATACAATCACAATCTTTAGAACTTAAAGATTTTTCTTGATTATCCCATGAATCAGGTATTATATTTAGTGAAGGTATATTATTAGAATTAGGCAAGTCCTTAAAATTATATCCACGTTTTGTAGCTTCGTGAACTAATTTAATATGTCGATATACTAAGGCATTAAGATTATGTCTATATCTAACAGTTTCGGGATGTTTTGAGTAACCTTTTTTATTATTAGTAATAACTGACCATACACATAAAGTTTCTCTATGTTCTGCTAACAAATGCTTTTTGCATAGTCGACTAGGATCTATTTCATTCCAAACTCTCATCTTAAACTCTCCAATTCTTCCTTACTTGTTTCATTCTCTCTATATTCTATTCCTCTAAAATATAAATGTATGTCAGATTGATTATTGATATACCAATATAAGCATATAATTATAACAACGGGAACACCAATTATAGGAATCCATGATAAGAACAATATACTTAGACTAGGAACAAGGAATAGTTTTCTTGCCTTAATCATTTTTCAGTTAGCCAACTCCATTCAGGTCTTTCCTCATATTCAGTATCATTCATTTCAAATTCTCCTTATCTACATATATAAGATCAACTATTTCAACAAACATTTTCTTTACATCTTCCTTAGTTGCACCGTTTTCTATAAAGTAATCAACAAAGTCAGTTAATTGAATTGCCATTTGTAATTGATATTCTTTAGAATCTTTATCCATATTATACCTCTATTGGTGTCCATGTTCTAAAATGACAATCATTACATAATGATCTTATATCCCAATTACCTTCTTTTCTACACATTTTACAAGTTCTCATTTCAAGTCCTCAATTCTACCCATAGCAACATAGTCGTTATAACACAAATGACAATCTATTTGTTCATTTTTACTACTACATGGATCGCCATAGCCACAATCAAATTTACTGCCACAGGTTCGGCATATATGATCACTCATTGTATTATTTCCTCAATTATATTATATATTGATTTACACATAGGACATTGAACAGTATTTTTTGTTCCTCTTTTTTTTATCCATGTCATGTGTTTTTCACAATTAGGACATAAATCTAACATTTTAAATCCTCACTATCATAGTATTCTTTTTTATTTTTGGGATTCATAACCCAATCATAAAACTTTTCCCACTTTGTCATTTTAATCCCTATCCTCATAATAATCATCATAGTCAGGTTCATATTCTTGTTCATAAGGTTCTTCATTAAACCCTCTACAATCACATTGATTTTTTAGTTTTTCTTCTTGAGTTTTTCCTCTAGTACAATCACAAGCATGAATTATTTTTCCACTAGAATCATACTGTATATCATGATTACCAATATTTGAGGATCTTTCAAGTTTTTCGTGATTAAAAATTGGTTCTTGACCATCTTCATAATAATGATCTGAATACAAATGACCACAACTCCCACAAGCAGGATCATTAGGTTCACACATGGCATCTGTTATACCAGCAGGTAAATAACCACTCATTTTATTCTCCTTATTAGTTCAAAAGCGTGTGCATATCCTTCGGCAAGTCCGTTATAATATGCGTGATCTTCCGTACTTATTTCCCTTGAACTTGAATCTTTTTCCGCTGTATCTCTTGCTTCTTTTAATATATCCTTTATATTTTTCAAGTGTAGTCGATCTTCTCTATTCATCTTTAATTACCTCAAATGTGATCTTAAATAATTCTCCATCAATTTTTTGTGTCATTATACCAAAATCTTTTTCCATCCAATCAATATCAAAGCTATCTATTTCTACTTTCATATTACACTATACTCATTACTTAATATAAATCTTTATTTTCCAATCTTATTTTTAATATTCTAAGTTGGCTTTTATATCCTTTTTTTAAACGTGTATAAGATTGCCAAGTTTTACGTTGAGGATAACAAAGCTTGTTACAATATATATTCAATGATAACTTACCACAAGTTTTACATTCAATTTGTTTTGTACTTTTTGTACTTTTTCTATTATTGTTATTATATGTATTCTTACATTTTTGACTACACCATGTTTTAGGTCGCCCATAATCTCTTTGAATTTCTTTTCTACATAATTTACATTTATTATCTCTTATTTTCATCTATTATTGATCGCAAGTTCTACATATAAAGCCTTGTGTTATATAAAATCTTAAATTTTCAGCTTCCGTTTCTTTTTTACATTCAGCACAATTTATTTTTAAACACCAAATTCTTCATGATCATCCCCTTGCATTTTTTTTAACATTTTAGCACAAGCAAAACCTAAAGTTTCTTTAAGTTCTAAAAGTATGGTTTTTGCTTCATCCTTACTTATACCAAATTCTTCCGCAGATTGAAATATTAGATCGGTAGAGTATTCTCTTGGTACACTTGATATAATTACACCTGCAACAGAACAAAACATTTCTTTATTTGTTATCATATTAACAACTTATTATACAATAGTTATATAAGTCTTATGACAATACAAACATATATATCTTTAGTTAGTTTAGATTTTTAAAATTAATAGAGTTAGGGAATTAATATTAACCCCCTAACCTAATGGAGAATTGCATCTTTTTGGGAGTAGTTTGTTTATTCTCAAATCGTGTACTCGCAACTACTAAACAATATACTTAAATATATATCTTTCTTACACTATACTATACTATACTATACAAACATATATATTAAACATACATTATACTATTGTTATCAAGCAAAAAGCAATAAATCAAGTCATTCTTGATAGGTTTAACACACCGATAACCAAGTGCTAAAGTGTTAATGTTTGATAGTTAGTAAGTACATGGGCTCCCCGTAAGATCAGCATAACTGCGATTTACTAACAACTTGATTCATAAACCCCCCGATTTAAGGGATTTTATCGGGGGTTTTATTATTTTAAAACTTTAATTAATACTAAAAATATTTGGTATAACTTGTATAATATTACTTTGTATTTATTTTCTAATATTTTGTATTTAATATATTCATTTGCATATCTAAATGAATTTCATCTTTAATTCTATTTAATTTTGTTCCATTTTCTAAGTATGAAATAATAGCTTCATCTAATTCGTAAATATCATTAAAATAATCCTCACATTCATCACAAATTTTTTCATATTTTCTAAAGTCTTTTTCTGTTTTAATATAACAAAATATATCATATTCACAATTTAGATTATCATTTTCATAAAAATTAGATTTTACAAAGTAATCATTAGAGCATTGGTTATCTCCAATTTTAACCCATTTACCATATTGTATAATACCTTGTTTAGTCAATATACTAAATCTATTTCCATCTGTTACACTTTTAAGAAATTCATATCCTAAAGTATTAATCAAATATGCCATTACTCTCGAATCTGATAATTCCCCTTTTGGAATTTTACAAATATTACCTTGAATAGATTCAATTAAAATATCTTGCCAATTTGATATAGTACCATTATGAAATAAAAGATCATGATTTGAATCCATGACTTTAAGATCAGTATTAACATTATTTGATATTGGAAATGGATGGCATAATTTTTGATTTACTTTTCCTACACTTGCAATTCTAAAATGAATTATTGCTATCTTAATATTATTAGGTTTTAATTTCTTTTGAATTATAGAATTAACTTTTTTAGCAGTTATACCTTTATGATAGTTAATTTTACCGTTATCTAACCATGCGATAGATCCACCATGAGAGTTTAAACTTTCAGCATCTTGCAAAGTTTTATAATCGGGAAATTTTCCATCCTCAACATTTATTATCACACACATTATAATTCAAACCTCATTCTTACTTTGTTATTATCGGGTAATTGTTGTAAATAATCCTCAACTATACTAATGGTTTCTAATACACCTGAAACCATCAAGTAATCTTTTTGAAAACATGGTAGTAATCTAAACTCTAATGTATGTCTATCATCTACATTAAAACAGTAATTTATGTGTGTATATCTTGGATCATCATAATGTCCTTGCATATCTCTTTGTAATTCAGGTTGAAACTTTTTATGGCAATATTGTTTTCCCTCTAATCTTTGCCAAAATTGTGATCCTTCATTGATTTTCATTTTATTTGCCCATTTTCTTATTCTTTCAAGATAATAATTATAAAATTCATAAGTCATCAAGTTCATATAGTCAGCATAAGAGTTTAAAGAAATATGTATATGACCACCACATGAATAATTAGTTTTTGTTGGATAAGAACCATAGATCCAATCTTCAACCTGACTAACTTTTAAAGGTTTACTTACAAATTCACCTACTCCATTTTCTTCATCATTACCACAATCACATTCACATTGACACTCACATCCGCAATCATAATTACATTCATATTCTATATTACCACATTCATGACAATCATGCGATAATTCTTGAATTTCATTAAAAATTTCATCACAAACATTTATACATTTTTCACATACTCCTAATTCATTACATTTTGCATCTTTACAAGTTGATATTTTATGATAATTACGATCACAATTACAATTTTCTACTTTTTCCAAACATTCAGCACAAATTAAACATTCATGGCATTGGCAATTTTGAGTAGTAGATCCGCAAATATCACACAATACACATCCTTCACATTCACATTCATTATAACATTCACAATTATCACGACAATACCCATCACAATCGTTATCATCATTATAATTTCTTTCATCAAAACCTCGTAATGATCCATCCCCTTTAAAACTACCTTGTGTACTTGGTTTTTCATCAAAATATCCCTCTAATTCTATACCAACTAAATTAATTCTGTTTTGATCAATTTTATCCTCAACTAAATGATTTAAATTTTGTATGGTCAATTTATTATTTCCTCATTATTTTGGACATCTGTTATAATTTGATTGAAAGTTATTTCTAAATCAGAAATATATTTTTGTATTTCTCCATCCGTAAACACGTTATCCAATAGCATACATTCATCCGCACTATTGACTAAAAATGATAAGTTTATTTTTTCATAATTACTTAATTTTTGTCCATCATCCCAATTTAATGATTGATAAATATCTATTGAAAGATCATCCATTATTTGATAAAGTCTTAACCATTTTTCAACATAATTATTTAATTCATCACTTTGAATTTTAACATATAATCCGTACATCTGTTTTTCAATTTCTAAATCAATTTTTACCTTATTTTTTTGAGTATTTTTTTTGTTTGTTTGTATCAAACTCATGTTATACCCTAAAACTAAATCATTTATAATACTTTTTATTAGCTATTAGTTTATAACTAGGTTATACTTTAATACATACTTTTTACCCAATACTATTTTTTTGTTATCTATATTCCACATACACACTATATTAATCATACTAAGGATAGTATGCAAACTATCCATACTATTAACACTAAGAAATTAGTTTTAATTTATGTGGACTTTAATAAATTCGGGTTAATTAATTTAAAATTTAAAAAAAATAAAAAAGGGGTTATTGAAGAATTAAATATTTGTCATTGATATACTCAATAACTTGATCTAATTCTTTTTGTATGGATTGAATCTTTTGGATGTCTTTACCTCTCCTTTCATTTGACCAAACAAGATCTTCAATCATGTCATCAAGTGAATTAGACACATTCCAAATTTTTTCAATTTGGGATTTTTCCATAATTACCTTTTGTTTTTGGGTAATATAAATCTTCGATATAAGTACCGTACTTTAATCATGTGTATTCCTTGTTTTAATTGCTAATTCTGTTATGTATTCAAATCCACTTTCTGTTTTATCGGATTCCTTCCATATTGAAATATAAATTGAATCTTTTTTAAACTCTAAATCTACGATCCTTTTTCCATATTGAACAGTTTTTTTAACCATTTTAATGATCCTCAAAACATTTTAGACATAATATAGCAGGTTCATCTTTATTTTTATTTGCTATATTTTTTTTAAGTTTTCTTATAGGATAAAAAGAATAGTTTGGCATATATTGATCGCAATTATCACAAATCATTTTAAATCACTCACTTTGTAATATTTCCATTAATATATTTATTTTAGATTCTAAAATTAATACTTCTTTAAAATGTGCATCATGTGAATAATCATTATAGGCATCAAAAGAATTATTCACTATTCTTAGTTCATTTTTAAGATCTTGAATCTTTGATAATATCCTAAGTTCATTCATCATTATTTTAAAACCTCATTTTTCTCTATATAAACTAAACAATTTAGATTATTTTGTGTTTTTATTTCAATTTTATCATATAAGTTATTTTCATAACGATCCAATATCATTAATTCAAGTTGATCAACTTTAAACACTATACCATTAACAATTTTTCCCTTTTTCGGGTATATTGTGGGAAAATTACACATAGAATGATCTTTAATATCATAGTCAATTAATTTATCTTTTATCCCTTCAATATACTTATTTAAAATAAATGTCCTTTTTTTATTATCCATTAAAGATCCATAAGTAAAAACATTAATTTTATTATTCATCATTTCCGATCTCCCATAATACTATACCCTCGGTAGTATTTCGTTTTTCTGCTTTACAATATAAATGAAATCTTTCATGCCTTCTTAATTGTTTGTGTAAAAATGGATCATCTAATGGCATTTTTTTAAATTCCATTTGGCATAATTTGCATATAATCATTTTATAACCCTCGATTTTAAAGTCGTACATCCTTTATAATTGGAATGAATATTTTTAAATTTAATATATTCTTCTTGAATTTTTTTACGTTCAATTAACATATTATCATATTTTTTATCATTAGGATCAAAGTTTGGTTTATAACTATCCTCTATTTTAATTGATTTTAAAATTCTTTTAGCCTGACTTAAACCTATTCTAGGATTAAAAAATCTTTTTTCTAAAACTGTTCTAGTCATTTTAAAAATCCTCATATAATTTTAGGTAAGCGGTTTTTTGATATTCTATGATCCAATCAATAGAGTTTTCAATATCTTTTATTATATCAATTATGGGTTTAATATTTTCATTTATTGAATTATACATTAAATCATTAGATTTTATCATGTGATATTTTTTTTCAGGAACAGATCCACAATCTTTTAAAATAATATCTTTAATATTAAATATTTTTTCACTATATTTATAATCAAAATCTTTTTCTAAATGTTCAAAGTTTACAGGTGTATAATATTTTAAATATTCTTCGTTAAATTCAATATAAAATGTTAAAGAATCAAAGTTTTTTTGAATTTCATATTTTACATTTTTATATAATCCTTGTTTAATTATATTGTGTTTTTTATGTTTATGAAATAATTTATTTATTGTTAATATTGATTTCATTTTTTAACCCCTATTTTTATAGACTTTAAAAAATTTAATAATTCTAAAGCTTGTTTTTTGTTGCATTGAAAACTTATAGAATTACCCTCATTTTTTATTTTTAATCCTTTTGGGTTTGTTGTACCGTTAGGATTTACGATCTCATATACTAAATCAGTTTTGAAATATTCGTTAAAGTCTTTTAATGAATATTCTAAAATTTCTTTTGTGATTTTCATTTTTCTAATATTTCCTTTAATGCTTTTCTTGCATCATATAAAGATCCATATTCCTGAAATTCACTAATAGTATCTATATTTCCATTAAGATCCGCTTTTCTTATAGTCCATGCTCTGATCGATCCTTTATGTCTATAATCACTTTGATCCGCTTCACTTGTTATAAAATAAATGTCTTTTATTTTATATGATGGATCTTGAGATCCCCCTTTTTGCCATGCTAATTCAGAAATTCTAGAACTAAAAAATTTCATGGTATCCTTATCGAAAAAATGACCATTTTTTAAATCTGATCTTCTTTTTACTTCAGAAATCAGATAAGAACCTGATTTTAAAAATTCTTTTTGGTTCATTATTTCCAATTCTCCATTATTGCTTCGTTTGTTGAATCGTCAATATAAAACGTTTTACCGTTTATTTCTATATAAAGACATTCAGGAGATCTAATATCTATTTTCATTATTCTTTAACCCCCGAATAATTATTTTTTGTTTTTGATTTATTGATATTTAAAACATCAATTTTATCAATTTTTAAAGTCTTTAAAATTGGGCTTAATCTTTTGTTTGTTAAAGGACTAGCATTTAACAAGACTTTAGGTTGATCCTGTTTAATCATATTTTGACTAAAGATCAAATGTTCGTATAATTCGACATTAAAAAAAGTGTCTTTTATTGTTGCTTTCGTATTTGGTTTTTGATTTAATGAAGTCATTAAATCAAAATATTTTTGATTTGGGATTTTTTCCATGATTAGATAAGATATATACATCTATTTAAACATTTATTTATCTTTCAATTTTTAAAAAGTTTAAATATTATTATTTTGGGATTTTTTGATCTTAACATTATAAGAAGGTTAAACCCTAATTTAAATCTTTAATTTGTAAGACTTTAACAAAATTCGGGTTAATTAATTAAAAATAAAAAATTGTAGGCTTTAATTATAATATCCTGTATTTTTACCACTTAATTCTAAATCATCCATTTTAGACATTTTTTCTTCAATTTTTGAAATTAGGCGGTTTTTTGTTTTTTGATCTAAGTTTGGATTAAAAGAAATTCTTGAAATTTCCATTGAATCCTGATCATATTGACTCATAATGAATTATAAATCAATGTTCTATAAGAATCTTTGTTTTTGTGGACTTTAAAAAAATAAAGAAAAAACAGATCAATATTGATCTGTTTGTTCTTGAATGTCTAAATCTATTTCTTCAATTTCCTGATCGTCTAATTCTCCTAAAGGATCAGGATCATAAGATAAACAGATCCTTAAATTGTCCTTGCATCCTTTAAGATCTAAATCCAATTCATTCCCGCCCCACGTTGTATAATTTTGATCCAAACTTACATAAAGATCGTTTTTTTCTTCAATGCTTAAAAAATCCGCATTTTGTTTTAAATTTTCTTCAATTTTTCTTATCACACCTTTAAAAGAAATTGCTTTTATTGAATTGCAATAATAGGGGCTTTCTTGTTTAAGGTATTCCCTTAAAGCCTGATCTTTTTGTTCTTTTGTCAATGATAAAGTTTTTTCTAAGTTGTCTAAATCCTTAAAAAAATTCAGATTTGAATCTCTAAAACTATCATTAATGATTTTAAAAGAAAAATCGATCATTTTAATTTTTCCTCTAATTGTTGGATTCTAATTCTGTTTTCATCAATTAATTTTTGCTGGAGTATGTTATGATCTCTTAAAATATCGCATAGTCCACGCAAAGCTTTAAATTTTTTTGCATCCTCAAAAATATTCAATTCAGCGGTTTTTAAATTGAAATCTATTTCTTCAATTTTTGTAGGATCGTGAATGTGTCTAATTCCTAATTCTTTAGAATTATGATACATGGCACTAAATTTTGATTTTTGTTCACATGAGCAACAATTTTTTAATAAAGTTTTATCGCTTTTTGTGGTTTGTTTGTTTTGGGATTTTACCATATTTATTATAAATCAATGATGTATAAAGCCATTTTGTGATCTTAGTATGTATAATGTGGATACTGTTAAAACTGTAAGACTTTAACAAAATTCACAAAAATATTTTTTAAAAATGTTGATTTTATGATGATGTTTTTTTATTTTCTAGGCACGAAAAAAAAGATCCGCTTTATTCTTAGTTATTTATATGTTTGTTATTTATAAATCTCTTTTTCGGGGTTATTTTACCCAAAATACCCCCCTTAAACCATTGAAATTCACAAATAGTATTCACACTTAATTTATTTATAAATCATTTAGTAATACTTAATTTTCACGCCTAGAATTATAAATAAAAATATTTTTTTAAAAATGTGGACTTTAACAAAATTCGGGATAATTTTAAAAATAAAAATAAAAAAAGAATCTAGTTAATTTTAGATTCGATTTGTTTTACCAAATATTCAGAAAATTGAATATATTGATCAAAGGTAAATCGATCAATTAATGCAATTTCTGCTTTTGTGTATTTTTGCATATTATTAATTAATTTATTTATAATTAATATCAAGGGTTTAATTTAATTGACAAAATAAAAATAAAAAATAAAAAATAAAATCAAAGAATTAATTAATATTTCTTTGATTAAATGCTATAAATTCATCAACTTGATTCCAACAAAGCTCACAAAGAAAAAAAACGCCTTCTTGAATACAGTTAGATCGATCCTCGTTACACTTGTTACAAGTGCCTTTTTGATCAAATTCTTCTTGATTCATAATTATTATAATTCAATGAATTATAAAAGTAAATTGTTTACTTAGTATGTAAACAAACCATACTGTTAAAAATGTAAGACTTTAACAAAATTCGGGGAAATATTGACAAATAACCACTAAGAATAAATTTACTAGGAATGTTAAGTGAAAACCTAATTTAAGTGTTTAAAATTTATAATAAAAAAATTTTAGCCTTAAAACATTAAATCAGAATCGTAAGAATCTAAATTTTCTTTAAATTCTTTCAATTCTGTTATCATTTTTGACAAAGGGCTAAAATCCTCACCAAAAGATCGACCATTTTTAAAATCAGTAAGCAAATAATCTAATTCTTCAAAATCCATATAATTAGATCTTTCTTTGTAGTTTATATGCTCACATGATTTTAGATCCTGTAATAAATCCACACAATTATTAAAACTGTATTCAAATTGATCACGCATGGCGGTTATCAATTTTTCATATTTTTCTAAATCTGGGATTTGTTTTTCCATAGTCATTAAGATTTATAATAAAAAACTATTATAAGAATCTTTGTATTTTGTGGACTTTAACAAATTCGGGGGAAAATAATTAAAAAAATACCACTAAAAACAATTTTAATAGGAATGTTAAGTTAAAGCTTAATTTAAGTGTTTATGATTTATAATAAAAAAATGTTTAAAGTTTTGGTGTACTATTAGAAAATATTTCTTTTTGTGCATCATCTAAGATTTTTCCTAATTTGTACATTTTATCATTATCACAATTTTTACAGGTTTTTTCATAACAGAATTGCGGATTATTCCATTTGATGCCACATTTTTTACATTTAATCATTTTAAAATTTTCCCTCTATTTCCATACCCGTTATTTCTGTTTTTTTGTCTAAATAAACTACTTGTACGATCTCTAGTGCCTGATCTCTATTTCCAAAAAATTTTGGATCACTCATTACTAAATCGATTTTTTGTTGAATTTCTTCTTGATTCATAATGAATTATAAATCAATGATCTATAAGAACCTTTGTTTTTGTGGACTTTAACAAAATTCGGGGGAAAATTGTTAAAAAAAATACATAAGAAGAACCATAAAAAAATAATAAACTAATATAGAAATAAAGAACCCTATAAGAATGTTATTATTATAATAAAATCAAAGCTAATGATCAACTAAAATTGACCAAAAAGATCGGGCAATTACCCCCTATAAGAAGGTTTCTGAAATCTAAAATCTGTTACGACTAACCAAACTAGAGTAATAAGACTTAATTTAAATGTTTTCTTCTATGGATTTTTTACAAAATAACCCCCCCTAATTAATACCCTATAAGAATGTAACTGCTTTAAATACTAAAATAAAATGATCCCCTATACAATACCCTATAAGAATGTTACCCCTTTATATACTCATGCAGATTTCCACGAGCAACACTTATATGGGGGAGCCATTCAGATCAGCATATATCCGATTAGGCATAAGGAAAATAGATTTATAAATCAATGAGTTTTAAAAACCTTATATATATGAAAAATTATAATTTTCTAGTAAACTTATATATAAATCTATTGGGGGTAATGTTTAAGTAATAAACTAACGTAGCAAAAAAATGTTCGAAATTAAGGGGTTAATTTAATTGTTCGAAAACCCATTTAAAAGGGAGTTAGATCCAAGCATACTAACAGAGAAGATCTTTGAGCATTGTACGACAGTATATGAATATGACGAGTGTGCTAGGTGTCAATTTCTTACACTAATACTTTTAATACTACAGGCTCATAAGGCTAAATAATGACACAATTTATTGGGCTTTGCCACAGGTGTTTTGATTCTAACGTACAAACCGAACTAGTCGAAGGTGCGGCACTATGCCTAAAATGTAAGGTAGTTGGCGAACTAAAAGATGACTAAGAGTTGGGGGTTATGACCAAATTATACCATACCTGTGACGACTGTAAGGACATCATCTGTCCACGGTGCGAAACTACCATGAACAAGTTTACAGCCTGTCACATGATCTGTCCGAACTGCGGAGCTCATTTAGACTGTTCTGATAAAGGAAGTTATTGGTAAACTTTGAGATACTCTTGGCATCGCATAGGTGTTACCAAACCCTTGATTGAGTTAATTTACCCCCATATATAAATGTTTCACTCAGGCTCGAAAGAGTTATAACATGGTGTATTATTGGTTAGGCATGGCTGGAGTCAAGGGCGAAAAAAGAGATCAATCGCAATATGAAACACATAATTGGTGTCATAAGTGCAGTATGTGGAGAGAGGGTAAGCCACTCAGATGCCCTGATTGTAATCATATTACACGTTCTCATTCTAGATTCAGGACTCATGGCAAGAAGCATTATTCTGCCGAAAAACAAGGTCGATATTAGATCTTCTCTTTGTCGTAGTGTTTCTTGTATGCATCAGTAGTTTCACAGAACTGGCATACATTTGCAAACGAAGGTCTTCCGCATTTTTCACATTGGTGGATTTCTCTCAAGTAGTCCTTCCCGCTGAAAGACTTTACAAGTCCACCGATAAAATTTCTGATACTTTGAATGATCATATAATACGACTATAGTTTCTAGTATATAGACTTTACAATACCTTTATATAATAGTTAGCATTATATATCATAGGTATATACCATTCCGGAATAGGTTGGTAAAGAACGTAGATACGTCATACCAGCCGAAGACTATTTTTTAAACAGCACCATCAAATACAATGTGGTTCTTTGTGCATAGTATTCTGCTATTATTTTCCCGAGCATAAATCACGGTACTGGAGTTTACAAGCAACTCAGCAACGTCTTTGCAGCTTTCACAGTTCTCATCCATGAAATATAAAAGTCGATCCG
>Ga0208134_1000717_pt1 | contig 21454 bp, 20 predicted proteins | sample VirMetDEL_Mar_31_FD_184515 | JGI IMG/M metagenome (GOLD analysis project Ga0208134, IMG submission 184515) | Aqueous microbial communities from the Delaware River and Bay under freshwater to marine salinity gradient to study organic matter... | ecosystem: Environmental > Aquatic > Marine >... | reverse complement strand
CATACATAACGCCAACCTTGCTTGGCAAAACTGCTCATCACTAACCGACTTTTCAGCAGAAGTATTTTCTAGCTGGAATCCATCAAGCATCTCAACCGGAGTCTTCGACAACACATGGGACGGCTGCACGTCACTCACCGCTCAATCGGTCGAGAACATACTGACATCCATTGATGCATCAGGCCAATACGCAACGTCTACCGGAGCATCTGGTGGAACTGCTTTGGCTGACGCTGGCATCGACATCGACTACAATACAGCCACTGGCTCACTCAGTGCCGCGACGAACGCCGCAGTAACATCACTCAAGTCCAAGGGCTGGAGCATTATAGTTAACAACGTAACACTTTAAAAAATGATAGACGAAACCCATAGATTCTTCCGGTTTAGCAATCAGGACAGCTACGAGCAACTAACCGCTGCTGGCAACACCGCTAGGTCACTTCCTGACGGTGACGGCACTGACAGGTGGTTGGCATTGTGGGATAAGACTTTTCTCGACCCGGAGACCAACAGTGACCGCCTGTATTGTGTGAAGCGTGCTGGTATCCTTGACAGTGATGATTTCACTTTGGATGGCATTGAGGAAATCAACCTTGAGACCTACCTACAGCGACTACGATGGGAGCCACCGATCGAAGAAGACCTAGAGATGGAAGATGAGCTTGAACTACTAGACCTACCTGACTAATGGACGACGAACAACAACCACTTACAGAAATCGAACAGTCACGAGCTGACACAGGGTTTCGTTATTACGTAGTGCAACCCGATGTCTACACAGGACTTGTTAGCGCAGTTGACGCTGACCGTGGGTATCCTAACAAACAAGGCACAACGCTCACTGGGTTACCACCTGTTGCTAACCTGGCTGAAGCCACAGACGCTAGTGGTAAACTCATTGCCATCGACTGCTGGCGCTTTACATCCAACGACGACGCTATGTTAGAGGGGACTGATGGAGTCCAAGAGTTAACTCAGTTAGAGTTCCTGGCGATCAAGCCTGAGCCTGAGGAAATTATTTAATATTATATCTTTATGAAATTCACCACTGCCCAAGCGGTCTACACAAGCCTCGAAGGACACCGCTATCAATACCTAGATCGCGCCAGGTCCTGCTCGAAGCTCACGTTACCCTACGTCATGCCCGACGAAGGTCACGGACCACACAGCAGACTAGACACACCTTTTCAGGGCGTTGGGGCTCGCGGAGTAAATAACCTCGCCTCTAAATTATTGTTAGCACTCCTTCCGCCTAACGCCCCGTTTTTCCGATTGAACATCGACAGCTATGCCCTAGCGAACGAAGGGGCACCTGAAGAGTTGATCTCAGAGATCGAAGAGACACTCCAGAAAGTCGAAGAGTCAGTCATGGCTGAGATTAGTCGCGAGGCGTATCGCACAGCGATTCACTCAGCGCTTAAACATCTGATTATCACAGGTAATGTCATGCTGTATATGCCTGACGAAGGTGGTATCCGGGTGTTCCACCTAGATCGCTTTGTCGTCGATAGGGACCCTATGGGCAACGTGACTCACATAGCGACCAAAGAGAACATCAGTTACGACGTGCTCGATGAAGACATCAAGGCCCAGATTGCAACTAACGGTGGCCAGCCGACCGATGAGGTTCACTTGTATACTGCTGCTTGTCGCGATGGTGATGAATTTATTATATATCAAGACATTAATGGTGTCGCACTGGAGAGCTCAGGGTCACGAGTTAACAAAGCGAAGAACCCGTTTATACCGCTGAGGTTCTCACGGATCGACGGGGAAAGCTATGGCCGTGGTTATGTCGAGGAATACTTAGGTGACCTGCAGTCACTTGAGGGACTCTCACGGGCGATCCTTGAGGGTTCTGCTGCTGCCGCTAAGGTTATGTTCTTGGTGAATCCTAATGGAACTACGCGTGCTCGGACACTCGCAGAAGCCCCCAGTGGCGCCATAGTCCAGGGTAACGCTGCAGACGTTACGACCTTACAGCTTAACAAGATTGCAGACTTCAGGACCGCTGAGTCGTCTATTAAGGTTATTGCTGACAGGCTCGGTGGTGCCTTCTTGTTAACCTCGAATGTCGTTAGGCAAGCCGAGCGTGTTACTGCAGAAGAGATCAGGATGTTATCCCAAGAGCTTGAGTCAGCGTTAGGTGGTTTATATTCATTATTATCAAACGAGATGCAGCTGCCATTTGTTAACAGACTGATGGACGTAATGAAGAGCAAGAAGAAGCTCCCTGCGTTACCTAAGGACATTGTTAACCCAGTGATCATCACCGGGGTCGAGGCGCTAGGCCGAGGGAACGACTTACAGAAACTTGACTTGTTCTTAGCAGGCGCAGCGCAAGTCGTAGGCCCCCAGGCGATCGCTGAGTTTGTAAATGTGAGCCAGTATTTCCAGAGACGCGCTACAGCGTTAGGCATCAAGACTGCAGGACTCGTTAAAGACGACGAGCAGATCCAAGCTGAGAAACAACAGGCCCAACAGATGGCCATGATGGCACAGGTGGCACCACAAGGCGTTAAAGCACTCGGCGACCAAGCTTTAGAACAACAAAGGCAACAAGGAGTAGAAGAACCCACTGAATAAAAATGGCAGAACTACAAACGAGCGAGACCGTTGAACCGTCCGTTCAAGAACAAGCAGCTGTTGACTCTACGGACTCAATGGCACAGGCCTGGGATAATAACCAGGAACAACTAGCGCAACAGCTAGGACAACAAGAAGACACCCCGCAACCTGACCGCCCAGAGTGGTTACCTGAGAAGTTTTCTAGTGCCGAGGACATGGCGACTGCCTACCAGGAACTAGAGAGTAAACTTGGGAACCCTGAGGCTACACCAGCAGAGCCCGAGGGTGAACAACCTGAATCTGTCAGTGCCATCAATGCGGCCACTGATGAGTTCATGGAGTCTGGTCAGTTAAGCGATGAGACTTTTGAGACCTTAGAGAAATCTGGGTTACCAAAGCAGCTTGTCGAGGCTTACATTGCAGGACAACAGGCAATCGCAGACACACAGGCTAACGAAGTCTATGGGTCTGTTGGTGGCCAAGAAGGTTACCAAGCGATGGCTGAATGGGCCACAGAGAACCTAGACGAAGGTTCACTTGATGCGTTCAATCAGATCGTAGAGACTGGCACTGTTGAGCAAGCTAAGGTGGCAGCACAGGGCTTGTATTCACAGTTTCGTTCTGCTAGCGGAGGCGCCCCTCAGTTAGTCCAGGGTCAAACCAACGGCCAAGCTGTTACTCCCTTTACGTCTTCGGCTATGGTCACTAAGGCCATGAGTGACCCGCGCTATAAGCAAGACCCAAGTTACCAAGCTGAAGTTCACCGCAGGCTCTCTGTGTCTGACATTCTATAATAATAATAATAATAAACCCATGAACCTAATCAACTACATCGTAGACAACAAAGAGACCCTCATTAGCGCACTTACGGCTATCGTTGCAGCAGCATCAGCTATCGCAGCGTTAACACCGACGCCTACCGATGACGGTTGGGCTGCTAAGCTCTACAAGGTCGTTGATTGGCTCGCTCTTAACGTAGGGAAAGCCAAAGACAAATGATTGGGTCTATTGTTAAGTTACTTATAGCCTTCCCGTCACTGGGGAGGCTTTTTCTTTCTATAAGAGATGAATACACTAAAGAGCTTGCTAATCGCAGGCACACTCGTCATCGCATCCTTATCAACAAGTGGGTGCACGACACTCAAGCCAAGCCGGATACCCGAAATGATCCAGAGGCTTGACGCTCACGACTTTGAGAAGGACGAGAAACAAACGATCTCTGCGTTACTTCACTACATTAACTACTTAGAGAATGAGTTGTAGAGCGTGGTTTACTGATGACGCCCAGTTACCCCCGGCTGACCCAGTGTTAGCCATATGTGTCGGCCACAGTCGATACAATGACATGGGCGCTGTTGCGTGTGACGAAGAGACCAACGAGTGGACGTATAACCTCCAGGTCGCTAAGTCTATCAAAGAAGAACTCGATGACGCTGGTGTTCCCTCAGTGATTGTCCACGAGTATACCGGGAACAACTACTCAGAGTCTATGAAGAACCTGAGCGTTGAGCTCAAGGAACGCAAGGTTACCTCAGCGATCGAACTGCACTTTAACGCGGCAACCCCTGCGGCACATGGCAGCGAGATGCTCTACTGGCACAAGTCTAAGAAGAGCGAGAAGTTAGCGCAGTGTCTCCAAGATGAGATTGTGGAAACATTCGGTGTCAAAGACCGAGGCGTTAAGCCTAAGACAGCGAAGAGCCGAGGCGCTAGGTTCCTAAAGGAAACACACTGTCCTGCGGTGATCACTGAGCCGTTCTTTGGGTCCAACCAAGAAGACTGGGAGATGTTTGAGCATAGCTTTGACACCTTAGGCTCTTCTTTGGCAAAAGGATTTATTAATTATTATAACAATGAAAAGACAGGGAGTCAGCTTACGCAAAGAACACAAGTCTAAGAAGGGAGGCCTCACAGAAAAAGGCCGTAAGTATTACAACAGTAAGACTGGGAGTAAACTTAAGAAACCCCAGCCTGGTGGTGGTCCCCGTAAGCGTTCATTCTGTGCTCGCATGAGTGGCGTTAAGGGCCCTATGAAAGACGCCAAGGGACGCCCTACGCGTAAAGCCTTAGCGCTAAGACGCTGGAAGTGTTAAATATTTATGTATAATAAAAACAAAGTTAAACGCAAAAAGCTTCGGATCAAAAAGAAGAAGTGAAAGAACAAGTAACCTTCAGTTGAAGCATGGCTAAAATATGTCCTAAAGGAATCGCATGGGCTAAGCGCAAGTTCGATAAGTATCCGAGCGCCTACGCTAACATGGCGGCATCGAAATACTGCAAAGACCCAAACTATGGTAAGGGCAAGCGGTCTAAACTTAAAATCAAAAAGAAACGTGGGTGAACTAGCAAACTGGCGAAAGCAGAACTGGGTCCGAATAGGCACTGACGGTAAAATCAAAGGACCATGCGGAACCTCAAAGAACAAGAAAAATCCAGACAGATGTCTTCCATCATCGAAAGCGAAAAGCCTAAGTCAGGCACAGAGAGCCTCCACTGCACGCAAGAAGAAACGTGCTGGTGCGAAGGGGAAGCAGTTTGTTGCCAACACGAAGGCTGCGCGTGTGAAGCTCCGGATAAAGAAATAGAGCTCGAAGACATCGCTAGGGTCGTCTTTTTAGACCACGCGCAAGACTTAGGGAAGCCCCTGGTCTGCACTGTCTACGGAGTCATTGAGCATATAGATAAAACATTTATTAATATTACATCGTGGCATCCGACCTACGAAGACGACGATGACACTAACCGAACCACTTATACTATCATCAGGAGCTGCATAAGACAGCTAGATGTATTTTAACTAAAATTTTCCCTGAGTCTACCAAACTGAAGTAACTAGACTAGTAACCACCAAGCCCGATGCGTCGGACAACTTGCGGCGAACAGTAGAAACTAAAGTCCACAGACGAAAGAAACCAAAACTAAACTATAACTTATTATGGCACTATCTAATAATCCCACCATTCCGGGTAAGGTGAATGGCACTGGGGCACGCGCATTGCCTGCTGGCGCTTTGTCAGCTGACGCAGCGTTGTTCCTTAAAGTATTCAGCGGTGAGATCCTCACTGCGTTCAACGAAACGAACGTAGCTAAAGACCTCATCATGACTCGCACTATCTCTAGTGGTAAATCTGCTCAGTTCCCTGTCACAGGTAACGCTGACGCCAAGTATCACAAAGCCGGGGACGACCTCCTGGGCTCTGGTAACTACTTGTCTCAGATTGCTCACAACGAGAAAGTAATCAACATCGACGACATGCTTGTCGCTTCGTCTCTGATTCCACGCATTGATGAACTGAAGAATCACTATGATCTTCGGAGCATCTACTCTGCTGAGCTTGGTAAAGCCCTGGCTAAGCGCATGGACCTTCAGATCCTTAAGACATTGTTCGCTGCTGGTCTCACCACCACCGCTAACTACGCTGGCGGACCTACAGGAACCGAGCTTCTCAGTGCAGACACTATGACTGCTGAAGGACTTGTTGAAGCGCTCTTTGAGTGTGCACGAACCCTTGATGAAAAAGAAGTCCCATCTGAGGACCGCTTTGCTATCTTGACTCCTCTTCAATACTACAAGCTGCTCACTGGTGACAGCACAGCAATCAACAAGGACACTTCGAGTGGTTCTGCTGATGCTGCTAAAGGTAGCATTGTTGAAGTTGCAGGCATCAAGCTCTACAAGAGTCCACACCTTGAAGGAGTCCAAGTCGGCGCCTTGAACGGTGATGATGCAAACGTAGCTAACTCTCCATTCGCAGACACGGCTGTTAACAACGACGACGCTGGTTACAACGGTGACCTCACTGGTCTTGCGCCTACTCAGACAGGTTCTGACGTTGGTAATGTTGGCTTCGTTGCTGGACACTCGTCTGCTGTTGGTTGCGTTAAGCTTCTCGACCTCGCTACTGAGTCCGAGTATCTCATTGAGCGCCAGTCCACCTTGTTCGTTGCTAAGTATGCAATGGGCCTCGGCGTTCTTCGCCCTGAGTCTGCTGTTGTGGTTAACACCACTTCATCTGCTGCTAGCTAATAGCACTCACTAAATTCATGCCTCGTCCTCATTAAGTTGGGGACGGGGTATTTTTTCATTTTATTAATATTATTATGCCACTCACTACAGAACTCGAAGCTGTCAATACGATGCTGAGCACCATAGGTGAAAGCCCAGTGACTCAGATCACTGTCACTACCTCACTGCCTATCTCTGCGGTCACCGCGATCACCGTGTTAGACGAAGTTAGTCGCGAGGTTCAGTCAGAGGGATGGCACTTCAATACGGTCAATAAGCAGACGCTTAGCCCTAATGTTAGCAATGAGATTGTTCTTGCTGACAACATTATGCACGTAGATACCCTAGATCACTCTAAGGACATTGTGCAACGCGGAGGCAAGCTGTTTAACCGTGAAGACAACACCTTTACTTTCACAAGTGACATTGACGTTCGGTTGATGTTCCTTTTAGATTTTACTGATCTCCACGAACAAGCACGGAGATACATTACACTCAAAGCCTCAAGGGTCTTCCAGGCACGCACCGTCGGGTCTCAGGAGCTTGAGCAACAGATCCTACGGGATGAACTCAAAGCACGCTATAACCTCGAAGAAGCCGATGGCCAAGGAGCCGACAGGACTATCTTTGATAACTATGACGTCGCGTCTTGCCTCGGGGTCAACCGAAACTACGACATTCTCTAATGCCATTAATCAATACATCATTACCAAACCTTATCCAAGGGGTTAGCCAGCAGCCTGACGCCACACGGTTCTCGGGACAATGCGACGACCAGGTTAACTTCATGAGCAGTGTTGTTGATGGATTAACAAAACGCAACGGCACTAGGTTTGTTAAGAAGTTGTTCTCGACGAACTCTGCGATCTCAGCGGACAGCTTTGTTCACTTTGTTAACCGGAGTGAAACTGAGCGATACGTAATGATCCACGATGGCACTAAGTTCCACGCTTACAATGTGCTCAGTGGGGACGAGGCGACTATTAACGGGGCCACAGGAGGCTACACGGCTGCTGGGACTTACCTAGATGTCTCTGCGAGCACCACTACTGCACGGGATACACTGAGGGCTACTACGGTGGCTGATGGGACGTTCCTTGTTAACAGGAGTGTTCCAGTCACAACAGACCAGTCTAGTCGTTCTGCTTCTCTAACCAAAGACGCACTGATCTTTGTGAAGCAAGGGGACTACGAGAAAGAGTATTCCCTTGAGATTAACTATAGCTCTAAGACTCCTGCTTCTGCTCAGCTTTCCCTTACTTACACACATGGGATGCATCAAACATATTCATTAACATCCGCAAGTGTTGTTGGCGTGACTAGTGGAGGATCTGGGTATGTAAGCGGAGACGTTTATAAAGTTACTTCTTACCCTTCAACAATCACATACAACAGTGAGTCCTACGCGGTGACTGTAGGCAGCGGAGAAGACACTAGCGTGACGGTGACGTCAGATGCAAACGGAACTATAAGTGCTGCTTCGGTGGAGAACATAGGGCGGTCGGTTATGTTCAAAAAGAACGCAGGGGTAGGCTTAGCTTGGTATGTAGGTGATACATTCACAATAACAGTTACCTTAGAGCAGTCCCCAGGTTTAGGTGGAGCTACTAAGTATGACAACACGGCTAACATAAAGGTATACTCTGAGAACTCTTCACACGCAATGCACTCAGATACTTCAAGGATCACTGAGTTAATTGCAAAGGGGGCAGGAGGGACACCTGCTTTAGATGCTGAATCATACAACCACAACGGAACTTCTGTTTATTCCGCATCTGATAACTTTGGGTTTGAAGACAGGTTTAGCGGAATCAACGCCGGAACAAACGCCGAGTTTACACTGGCCCGTGAGGGTAACTTGATCGTTTTAACGCGCACTTCTGGTGGTAGTGACTTCAAGATAAAAGCCAAGGATGGACTTGGAGGCGGAGCACTAGGAGTCGTCTACAAGGAGGTAGGCGCAATCACTGACCTCCCTTTGTTCGCTAAGAACGGCTTCCGAGTCAAGGTGCGTGGTGATGGGGACTTGGCTGCTGACGACTACTACGTCGAGTTTAAGACAGACGATGAGAACCAATCTATCGGGCCAGGCTCTTGGGTTGAGACTATAGCGCCGAGCACAGTGCTTAACTATGAGTCCACCAGTCTTCCTTTGTTCATCACTAACACAGGAGTTAATAAGTTTGAGTTAGGGCACCTTAAGACTGCACCGCGCAGCGTAGGGGACGAGATAAGTAATCCCTTTGCTTCTTTTTCTGACCAGACAATTCAGAACAGTGTGTTCTTTAAGAATCGATTAGGGTTTGTCTGTGGTAGTAACGTAATACTTTCTGAAGCAGGCTTAGGCCGCGAGAACGACCAAGGGATCTTCGAGTATAACTTTGGGCGAACCACTGTCACAACTCTTCTAGACTCGGACCCGATTGACGTCATCGTTGAATCTAACCGAGTCACAGACATCACCGCAGCGTCAGCGTCACAAGAGAACCTCATACTGTTCTCAACGAACGGGCAGTTTGTTCTTAAAGGCGAAGACCTACTGACACCACGCACGGTCTCAGTGAAGCCTATTACGAACTTTGAGTATAACAATGAGACCGACCCTGTTTCTGTCGGTTCATATATTTATTATCCATTTGACTTAGGAAACAACACAGGCATCCGAGAGTTTTCCCTGAACAAGACCACAGACGTCTATGAGTCTAACGAGATCACTGAGCAAGCTCCTCGGTATATTCCTAAGGACATTACGTATTTCTCTGGGTCACTCTCAGAGAACCTACTGGGCGTCTTGTCCAAAGACGAAGACCAGACTCTTTACATGTATCGCTACTTCTTTAGCGAGAACAAGAAGGTCCTGAGCTCATGGTTCAAGTGGGACTTTGATGTGAACATTAGGGGCTTTGAGTTCATCGACTCGACCTTGTATATTGTCGCAACTGACACAGCTAATACCCAGACATTTATTTTAAATATTCCCTTAAACTTTGATGGGGAAGACGAAGGGATTGCTACTTATACGGTTTCTGGGTCATCTACAGGAAGATCCGTATCGATTGCGACGACACCAGAGGACAATGTTACGCACTTAGACATGCGGGTTCCTGCGTTAGTCTTCAATGATCAGATTGTTTTCCCAACGTATACAGCAGGGACTACACTACCCCTTAGAGAAAACATCTCGGGAATCTCGGGAATCGCAAACAACCCTACGCCATACTTAGCGACTTCTAGTATTGCAGTCTACAATGACAGAGGTGTTAAGATCCCCGTGACTGTGCAAACGTCGGGAAGTGGCAGTAGTGCGTTTACTTACCTAACGATAAACGCTACAGGAGTGTGGGACAATGACACGTCGGTTTGGGTAGGCTATGAGTTTACCAGTTCCTACACGTTCTCTGAGCAGATCTTTAAGGCCCAGGCAGGACAAGCGCGGACACCTAACGCTTCGGCCAAGCAGTTCATCAAGAACCTATCGCTTTACCACACGCAAACTTCAGACTATAAGATCAAGGTGACACCAGATAAACGCAACACGTATACCAACGAGTTCCCTGAGTCGTTCACGTCGTCTGGAGGGTCTGAGCAGATTTTACGCACTGAGCTTAAAGACGGATTCTTTAGGGCCCCCGTGTTTACCTCTAGTGAAAACGTAGAGATCAAACTGGAAAACGATGGGGCTAAGCCTAGTAACCTCCAGTCTGCTGAGTTCGAAACCTTTGTCCACACACGGTCAAGTCGATATGGAGCCTAGCAGGACTTACGGGGACTGTTCGATCGTCCAGGCGACGATACACCACGTCCATGAGCTCAAAGATAACCTGAGGCCCCACGATGCCCTAGAGTGCACACTCCTCGGCAGCACACCAAAGAAAGCCTTAATGTTAGCCTTAACGACTGACAGGTCAACTTACGTGGCGCTCGATGGAGACAAGAAGCCGTTCGCTATGTTCGGCTCAGGGCCTACTAAAGACGGTGGGTATATCTGGATGCTTGGAACGCCGGATGTCACTAAGCACCGTAGGCGCTTCATACGGGCATCGCGTGACTGGGTGCAATATATCTCTAAGCCCTTTGGGGTCACCTCTAACGTGGTGCTCAAAGATAACAAGATGGCCATACGTTGGCTTAAGTTCTGTGGCGCTAAGTTTCTACGTGAAGTCGAAATAGCGTCTCATTCTTTTTACGAATTTATTATTATAACTAAATAAACTACTATGTGTTTACCAGCATTAGCTCCGCTCGGAGCAGCTCTACTCGGGACTACAGGAACCACTGCAGCGGCAGGAACCCTAGCAGCTGCCACAGGGACCATGTCAGTTTTCGGACCGATAGCCCAGGGTATGCTGAGTTTCGGTGCTCAGGCCCAACAAGCACGCGCACAGGCCGAAGCGCAGAAAAGAGCGTCGATCGCTGAGAACGCGAGATACATGGCGCAGATCTCGGCGACACGCCAACAGCAAGCCGCTGATGCACTCAGGGTCGCCCAAGAGGTCCAACAGGCTAACAGAGCGAGCATGGAGGCTATGGCGAGAAAACAAGTGGCCGCAGGTGCCGCAGGTATCAGCACTGAGTCTGCGAGTTACCTTGCTGAAATGAGAGACCTAGAGAGACAAGTAGCTGAGCATAGTTTTGCCTTTGAGCAACGCCAGTCCCTCGCTGACCAGTCGTATGAACTTAAAGCCCGCGACCTGGGACTTCAGACTCAACAGAATTATATTAATATTAATAGACCGATTGACCAACCAGACTTCTTAGGGACAGCCTTAACGTCGGCACTTGGAAGCCTCGACGCTTACTCAACGGCAAAAGGTCGCCAGCTTACAATCAAAAAACAGAAAACTGGATCAATTAGATGACACCACAAGAACTTCTCCAACAACAACGCCGTCAGCAGGTCGATTTTAACTTATCGTTGCCTAGTGTCACCTCGCGTGAAATACAGGCAGGACAGTATTCTGTGGCGGTCCAACGGACACCCAAGGCCGAACAGACGACACTAGGACGCCTTGCCGATGCCTTAGGTAAAGTCAACCCGATCATCGCGAAATACGGTGACGCCCAGATCGCAGAGAACGAAAGGCAAATCTTAGACGTCCAGCAGAAAATCGCGAGCATGGACCCTAAAGAAAAAGAGAGACTCATGGCAAGACCAGAAGCCGAAGTGAACCTCTCTAAGGCCTTCAGGGACGACTACGAGCTTAACCCTGTGGCAACCTACCGCGCCAAGATGTTGTTGGGCGCAGAGAAGAACGTAGAGTTTAACTCTGTGCTCACTGAGCGTATGGAAGAGTTTAAAACTAAGTTTCTTAGAGAAAACGGAGACAAGCCGAGTTACAGTCAGATCAGTGAAGCGATCAACGAGATCACCGACGACTACCTAGCGAACGACACGACTCTCAGTGAAAACGCTATTATGCGCACTGGGTTCTTACAGGAAGCCTCTGTTAATATTAATAAATTAAAACAGACGTTACCTTCAGCTATGGCCGAAGAGCATAAACAAGAAGTGCTCATTCCGAACTTAGCGAGCTCCCTGGCCCGTATGCACGGCTCAGAGGACAGAGACTTAGAGCGACTCAAGAGTCACTGGGAAGCGTCTAGTAGCAGTTTGTCCCGCTCAGAACAGATAAAGACCATCGATGCTACCCTTGGTATCCTTAACTTTGACAGTAGCGAGGACGAGCTAGACGACGGCATTGCGTTCCTAGAGAACATGAGAGACGCAGGTGTAGCCATAGGCACTACACGCCTCGATTCATCAGGGACACCCTTAGGCGAAAGTTTCTACGAAATGAAACTTGATGACCTTGAAGAGATGCGGAGCGCTGTCGTCGGAAAAGAGCGTAAAGAGGCTGATATTAGGATAAGGGACATAGCTAGAGAATACTCAGATAGATATAGCGCTTTCTCTAAGCGTGGGGACACAGAAGACTCTACGGTAGTATTTGATGACTATGAGAAAGAGAAAAGAAAGATTGAAAGTCTAGAAGGTATCAGTAAATACGAGCGCACTGGTTTATTAAAGGCTCTTGAGCAAGCGTTTAAGGACGGTTTCAGTAAAGAAAGTGACACCATCGATGCCTTAGAAGTAGAGTCTGGAAGAAGCAACGCGTCTCCACAGGCTATGTTAAGTCAAACAAGAAGTATGCTTGTTACTTATGTTCAAAAGGACTTAGAAGGAGAGAAGTATAAAGGGGTAGATGTAAGTGAAGCGCTTATAGGGGAAATGGTTCCGGCCAGCACAACTGATCCTTATTCTAGGGAGGGCTTTGAGCTTTATGCGCTAGGACCCGAGTTGCAAAACATCCTAAGTGAAAAGAACCAACAATTTCTCACTGAGCGTGCCGAAGCAATGGAGCTAGTGGCTCGCTTAGATCCTGGAGAAGAGATAACGCTAGGTGATAAGGTCTACACGATTAAGGACGGTGAAAATATTGAAAGAAAGCGTAATACTATTATCGCCGAACACATGACGAAACGAATGGGGGTTATCATGGCGTCATCTAAGGAAGCAGTAGACGATCTTCTTGCAAGCGCAGTCAAAAAGACCGAAGAAGAAACGCGAGTAGGAGACGAAGAGACTGCGAGACTTGACAAGATAGCAGAAGAAAAAGGCCTAAAAGATAAGTCAAAAGAGATGTTAAGTCTTAAGACATACCAACCTCGCGCAGTAAGAGGGGTCCAAAAACCAGAGCGCACTATCCTACAAGGAACCGGGGTTGAAAGACAAAGAACCTTTGGCGTTTTGAAAGATTTTTTCAGTGCTGCAGGTGAGAAAGAAACACGATTAAACATGCCTAAACTTTACGACAGTCTAGAGCACACCCTACAGTATAACCCATACACTCCTGAAGAAACTGATGGAATTTTAAATAAAGTGAGGGCAGAATACGCAGCAGCGTTGCCGACTATAAAGGGTAATATCCGTGTAGCTCGATCTGCGATAGCAAGGGGCGGTAGTTCTCCAAATTTCCGCAAAGCCGCAGCTGAACGATACGAAAAACTAAGCGGAGAAGTCTTACAGGCTCGTAGGCTGTTTGAGGGGTATGCGTTTGACGACATTAAGCAAGCACTCAGCGCCGGAGAAGGCCAGAAAGGTTATCTTAAAGAAGGGGTGGCGTTAAGTGATCCTAAAGAGTTTTTTATTCAAGAGTTAGCGGGAATTGAAACACCAGGGCAATACCAAAAGGGGGCTCCTGGCGCTTACAAACCGAAAGCGTTACTCACTGATGTCACAGATGATCAATTATCTGAAATATCAAAAATGCTGGGGCTAGATGTTGAGAAAATTAAAGCGTCTCAGCAGGAACTCAAAGACTACCAAATGAATCGTAAGTCTGAGGAAGAACCAGCACCAGAGCCGGAAGTTGTTCCAACAGTTCCTAAAGAAGAACCTGAGAAACCTCCTGTTACAGCGGAAGCTAAACCTAAAGCTCGCCCACCGATACCTGAAGGGCCTTCGTTTGAAAACTACAAGCGTAGCCGTAGTTCACGCGCTGAACAACTAGAGCTTCCCCTGGATAACGCTAAGCCTGCTGTGGGCTCTGTAGACAAAGCGACCACAGACTTAGTTAAGCAGTTTGAAGGTGAGTTTCAGTCTAAAGCATTCTGGGATAATAAACAATATTCGATCGGGTTTGGCACTGTAGCAAACAAGGGTAAAGGCCAAACGATGACACTAGCCCAAGCTGAGAAAGAACTCGCTAAAGAACTGACAGGACACGCCAAGAAAGTAGACTCGTATGACAAGACCTACAACTGGACGCCTAACGAACGTGCGGCTCTAATCTCCTTTACATTTAATCTAGGAGACGGAGGGCTAGACAAACTGACCAACAAAGGTAAGCGCACTAAACAAGAGATCGCAGAGAAGATCCTCCTGTATAACAAAGAGACCGTTAAAGGTAAAAAACAATTTAGCAAAGGACTAGATAACCGACGCAAAGCCGAGAGGAAAAAGTTCCTTACTAAATAATATTAAACACAACGCAACACACTTATGGCCATAGAAGACAGCTTAATGCCTCCAAACGAAGAAGAGGATGACAACGTATTTCTCGATATTATTAAAGCCCCGTTCAGAGGGGTCGAGGGCGCAGTGCAAGGGGTCTACAATTTCTTAGACTACGCGACCGGAGATTTCCTACCAGACTACGACCAGCGTGCGCTTGGACGGTCCTCAACGATGGCCGGGGGCGTAGTAGAGGGTATCTCTCAGTTTATCACTGGGTTCGTGCCTGTTGCTGGTGTTCTAGGTAAAGTAGGAAGGGTAGCTAAGGCCCGAAAGATGTTTGGAAGTGACACTGCGAAACAGCTGGTTCGGGGTAAAGCACTTCCAGCTAAACAAATGGCAGCGATCAACAAGACATCTAAGAAAGCTGCGTTCGCTAAGAACTACGCGGCAGGTGTCGGTGCAGACTTCCTAGCGTTCAACGGACAAGAAGAACGGTTGAGTAACTTTTTGTATCAATACGAGATGTTTCAGAATCCAGTCACCGAGTATCTTAAGGCTACCGGAGACGAGACGGAAATCGAAGGGCGCTTCAAGAACGTATTGGAAGGTATGTTTCTTGAGATCGGCGCTACGGCTCTGTTGGTCCCGTTCCTTAAGAGTGTTAAATTAATAAAAAATAGAGGTAAGCTAGTGGCTGAGGGTATGGACCCTGAGGACGCCACAGAAGAAGCGTTGTCTAAGGCAGACCTGACACAAGACGAACTGTTTGGGGCAACTGAAGTAGAATCATCTAAGGCAAAGAGACCAGGCAGCAAAGTCAAAGGCGAAGAAGAGCCTGATATTGAAGCAGAGAAAATCGAAGACGAGCCTGACGAACCCAGTGGCTTTGAAGTCTTAGAGCAACAAGAGTTTCAATTTAGGCTCGACGCTGACTCAGAGAAATCACTTGGCTTTGAAAACACGCCACTCAGAGACGGACAGAAAGTAGACGCAGAGGCCGAAGCAAAAGCCACAAAGCTTAACACGACACTAGCTAAAAAGATAGCGGTAGGCGGAGAACAAGCGTTGCTTAGTAACATTAGGCTCGTGTCGTCTGAGAGTGACTTAGTGCCTCTTGTGCGTAGCTTGGCTATTAACCAGAACCTAGAGGCTGTTGAAAAGGGAATCCTAGCGAAAACCACTGAGAAAGAGATTCTCCAAGAAGGCCGAGACATGTCGGACATACTAGGAGGAAACAAAAACGTCCTTGAGGCTGAATTTAAAAAACTTAAAGAAAGCGGGGACGGCTACACAAACCAGTTCAACAAGGACCAGAAGGCTATTAAAGTATTGAATAATGTCTTAGCGCGGAAAACTCACGACTTCGCTATTGAAGCGCGCGGACTTACTAAGGGGACCGACGAATACGAAAGGGCGTTCGCTGAGATGAATCATTTCCTCAACCTGACTAATGCCTCACAGAACCTGTTTGCACAGTTTGGACGCACTGCTTCGCTGGCGATGCTCCAACGGAAATACATGTTCAAAGAAATCAAAGGCAAGAAGATTGACCCACTGCCAGAAAACCTGACACCACAGGATATCGCTAAGTTACGCGATCAACGTCTTGGAGGCCTGAGCGACGAAAAGCTGCTGGATCTTATTGTTAACGCTAAGTCCGGCGATGACATCGAAGCAGCTCTTAACAAGATAGCTAAGGGTAGCCAGGGCAACAACATGATGGACATGGTGCAAGAATACTGGATGAACTCTCTGCTCTCAGGTCCTACTACACAACTAGTTAACTTGATTGGCTCTGCGGTAACTTATGCCGTAGGGACTGTCGAGAGAACGGTAGGAAGTGCGTTGTCAGGTAACTTCGCGCTCACCCGAGCTACCCTACAGTATTCGTTTAGTGCCCAAGCTATCGCCGATGCGTTTAAGCTTGCAGGACGTGCTTTGAAACACGGCGAGGCTATCTCGATACCCGAGGCGAAACTATTCGACGACCGGAAGAACTCGATAAAAGCTATTAGCTATTCCCCGGCGGGTGGTGACAACGCGTTCTCTAGGACCTTTAATTTTCTTGGGGAGGCTATTAGGCTACCTTCTCGCGGGCTTATAGGCGGCGATGAGTTTTTCAAGGCGTTCAACTACCGGGCTTACGTCCAACAAGAACTAGCAGCCGACGCAATCCGTAAAGGCCTAAAGGGTAAAGAACGCGATAAGTATGTCGCAGACCGACTTCAAGGCTACATAACAGACACTGGGAGAATCTTTAACGAAGCTGGCATTCGTAAAGACGCGGAGATCAAAGCGGATGAGATGGATCTAAAGTTTGAAGAACGTCAGAACTTTATTGATAATGAAATAGGAAAGGCTACCCAGAAACCCTTTGTTTTACCTGACGGCACAGAGCTCAGCTACAAAGACCGTGGCGTCTTGGCCGCTAAGGCAGAGCAGATGGCGAAAATCAACACGCACACGCAGGACTCAGAGAACAGCATGTCAAAAATGTTGTCTAGGCTTACACAGCAACACCCAACGCTTAAGTTTGTGATTCCGTTTGTGCGAACACCGACGAACCTTCTGACCTACGGTATCTCTCGGTCTCCGTTTGGTTCTCTACAGGTCCTCAGTAAAGACTTTAGGGCCAAGCTTAGAAGCCCTGACGCTTCAGTGCGCGCCGAGACACGAGGACGCCTAGCTACCTCGGTGGCCACCACGGCGTCTTTGTTGTATTTCCTGCAGAGCGGGAAAGGCCAAGGACTCATCACAGGCTATGGACCTAAGAACAAAGAGCAACGCGAGTCATGGGAGATGGCTAACCAACAGTATTCGATTAAAGTCGGAGACAAATGGGTAAGCTACAACAGACTAGACCCGATCGCTACGATTCTCGGCGTTGTCGCTGACATCAACGAAGCACAGACATACAACGAGCTCGACGACGGGGATCTTGAAAAAGTGTTTAGCGTTGCGGCGCTTGCGTTCTCAAACAACATCACGTCTAAGTCTTATGTCCAGGGACTTGATAACCTCTTTGATTTCTTGAAGTTCAAAGACCCAGTGCGCGACGCAGAGAAGTTCCTCGGAAGCATCGCCGGAGGCTTTGTGCCTAACGTGATCAACCAGTCACTTAACTACGAAGAAGACAGGCCACTGCGTGAAGCTCGTGGTATCATTGACCGTATGATCAAGAGAACACCTGCTGGGGGTAACTTACCTCCGAGGCGTAATGTGCTCGGAGAAGTCATGACAGTCCCTAATAGCGGCGGTCCCGCTGGTGTATTTAATCCATTATACATCAAAGAAGATCCGAAGAACGTAGTTGAATACGAGATTTCTAACCTTAGGTCTGGCTTCAGACAACCATCGCGGTTCTTGAGGCCTGGCGTTGAAGAGTTAGATATGAAAGAATATTATAACCCAGAGACAGGACAACAGTCTTACGATAGGTTCTTAGAGCTCGTAGGGACATCCACGATCCGAGGGCGGACACTGCGTCAAAGCTTAGAGCGTATGTTTAAGAGCAAAGAGTATGCAGCGTTGTCCGACGAAGATCTCAAAGACGAAACAGGAAGCGACAGCCCTAAAGTTGTTGCGTTGCGTCGCATGATCAGGGCCTACAGGGGCGTAGCGAAATCAAAGATGCTCCAAGAAAACCCAGAACTCCGCATGCGCGAGATTGAAGCGATCCAGAAAGCACGAGCAGCTAGAACACAATAATGAACTCCACGTATGCACCGTCACTCGTTGGCGTAACAGGGCTCCTCGGGGCCATCACCCTTGAAAGTGTTAACACCTCGATCGCTATTTGCGTCGGGGTCACCACGCTTACATATTTAATAATTAAAATAAGAAAGGAACTAAAGTAACATGGACCGCTCAGATAAACTATATGAACTCCAGGACCTACTGATCGAAGAGTTTTTACTCAGGGTCAAATCAGGAGAGGCATCTACGGCTGACCTATCGACGGTCAGACAGTTCCTCAAGGACAACAACGTGTCCGCCGTGGTCACCGAAAGCTCACCACTCCACGAACTAGTCAACGCCTTGCCGTTCCACGACGATAACGTAGACCGAATTGTAGACATGGCGTCCAATGAGTAGAAACTACAAGAGCGAATACGCTAACTACCACGCTAAGCCGATCCAAAAGAAACGCAGAGCCGCACGTAATAACGCACGGAGGCTCATGGCTCGCAAGCTAGGCCTTAAGAAAATCAAAGGGCGCGACGTCGATCACAAAGACCGCAACCCGCTGAACAACGCTGCGTCGAACCTAAGGCTCCAAAAGAAAAGCCAAAACAGATCACGAAATGGCTGACCTAAGGCAACTTAAAGACTTCAGGAACTTCCTCTACCTAGTGTGGAAACAACTTAACCTACCTGAACCAACAACTATCCAATATGAAATCGCGGATTACATGCAGCACGGAGATAAACGAGCAGTTATCCAAGGCTTTCGCGGCGTCGGTAAAAGCTGGATTTGCTCTGCTTATGTTGTCCACCAGTTGCTCCTCGATCCCTCAAAGAACATACTTGTTGTCTCTGCTTCAAAGACTAGAGCAGACGACTTCTCAACTTTTACTCTTAGGCTTATCCATGAGATGCCACTCCTTAAGCATCTTATACCCCAAGACAAACAACGGTTCTCCAAGATCTCGTTTGACGTCGGGCCTGCCCCAGCGTCACACGCGCCGTCAGTTAAGTCGCTGGGTATCACATCTCAACTGACAGGGTCTCGTGCTGACATCATTGTGGCTGACGACGTCGAGGTGCCGAATAACTCAGCGACCCAGATGATGCGAGACAAGCTCGGAGAACAAGTCAAAGAGTTCGATGCGATCATTAAGCCCCTCGATGACGCAAAAGTAATCTTTCTAGGAACACCACAGTGCGAAGACACGATATACCGACAGCTAACCGAGCGTGGCTACCAGACCCGCGTTTGGCCTGCACAGTATGTCACCCCAGACCAGAACATGAAGCGCTACGATGGGCATATCGCTGAGTGTTGTATTAATATTGATAATAAAGGAAAGTCAACAGAGCCACTCAGGTTCTCTGACGTAGACCTCGCAGAACGTAAAGTATCCTATGGGTCTGCAGGCTACGCCCTACAGTTTATGCTGGACTCAAACCTCAGTGACGTCGAAAAGTATCCACTCAAGATCTCAGATCTGATTGTGATGTCGTTGGACACTGAGCTTGCCCCCGAGAGACTCGTGTGGGCCAAAGACCCGGACCTAGAGTGGGACGGATCGATCCCTAATGTCGGCATGACTGGCGATAGGTTCTACCGGCCTATGAAGACCCTAGGTAAACACATAGAATACACAGGGACCGTTATGTCTATCGACCCGTCAGGACGAGGAAAAGACGAGACAGGCTACGCGGTAGTCAAGATGCTCAACGGGTATCTTTATGTCACAGCGGCTGGGGGCGTCCAGGGAGGATACTCAGAGGAAACACTCAAGTTTCTCTCGATGACCGCCAAAGAACACAAGGTCAACGAGATCGTCGTAGAGTCTAACTTCGGGGACGGTATGTTTGTCGAACTGCTCAAGCCTGTGTTGCGCAAAGTCCACGCCTGCACAATCGAAGAGGTGAGACACAGCACACAGAAAGAAAAACGTATAATCGATACACTAGAGCCAGTGATGACCGGGCATAAGCTGGTGGTCGATCCTAAGGTCATCCAGAACGACTACGAGACTAGCCAGGTGTATCCTAAAGACCACGCGTTAAAATACCAGCTGATCTACCAGCTAACGCGTATAACACGAGATCGGGGCGCTGTGACCCATGACGACCGCTTAGACGCGCTTGCGATGGCCGTTGGTTACTGGAGTCAGCAAATGGCCCAAGACGCGTCAGAACGCATCCTAGAGCGAAAGGAGGAGGATATAAAGAAAGAGCTACAGAAACACGCCGATGCTTACTTTAAGATCAGACGTGGGGGCGCCAATATTCTCACTTGGTAATTCATACCGCCTATATGTAGGGCTATAGGTAAAACAATAAGCGATATTAACTAATGTAAGAACAAAAAACCAATGATTTTATATGGAGGGGGAAATACCGGCTTGACAAGGGTAGAAATGTCCCCCTATAGTAACTATAGGTTAACTAAAGTCAGTAATTAGTGATAATAACAATATTGAATATTACACTAAAGTTAGTCTATAGTTAGACTCTAAGTAAACTCTAAGTAACCATGGCTAAAGATCTAGAGAGTGTTACCGCTATACTAGGCGAACACTTTGAAAACTACGTGATCCTGGTGGCGGACACTAAGCACAGCTGTAAGATCATCTTTGATAATCACTTTGCCGCCAAAGGACTCGTCAGTGTCGCAAAGAATACTATTGACGATAGCTTTGGTTCTGGTATTAATTGCTTCGAGATCGACTTCGGTCCGCTTTCAGATGACTGACGGTTAGTCTCATAATGCTTCTTTTGCATTCGTTGTTCCATTAGGCAGGGCTCTTAGTTAACGCTGGGGGCCCTGTTCTATTTTTGGTAAAAATATCTGACACCCCTTACGTAAGGCAGTGCGACGCAACATTACCCCGTGGTCGTGCGAACAGTTGACCAAGCGAACACTGTTCAAAGACTCAGTGATTTCTTTTTGCCAGACCAAAAGCAACTATCATCGAGGAAGGCAAGGGGAGGGGGTGCCAGGGTGGACAATGAGTGAGCACTAGGTAGTCAGTGAGTGAGCGCCGGGTGTCATCGTCGGGGTGTGTCTTGGTGTTTGTGGGTGTTTTTACGTTTTGAACGACCAGCGATGACAGAGGGATGACTATAGATGACAGAGGGATGACTAGGGTATGACAGAGGGATGACTACAGATAACAGAGGGATGACTAGGGTATGACAGAGGGATGACTACAGATAACAGAGGGATCACTCTTTGCTGTCTTCTCATC
>Ga0208134_1000716_pt1 | contig 21487 bp, 23 predicted proteins | sample VirMetDEL_Mar_31_FD_184515 | JGI IMG/M metagenome (GOLD analysis project Ga0208134, IMG submission 184515) | Aqueous microbial communities from the Delaware River and Bay under freshwater to marine salinity gradient to study organic matter... | ecosystem: Environmental > Aquatic > Marine >... | reverse complement strand
GCGTGCTAATAATGAGTATTGGCTTAAAGTACTTAAAATTAGAGATGGAGAAGGAAAGGGAGTTAAATGTAAATTAGACATTAATTATAACTACATGCGACTAACAGAAACCGATGAAACAACAAATTCAAACATACATAACTTATAATGGCAAGAGATAAAATATTTAATAATACCTTCGAGGAAACAGAGTTTGAATTAGACCCTACGTTTACGTTTACGGTACAACCTGGGTTTAGCGATAGTAGACCTGAAGAGGAAAAGATAGAAACTGAAATGATTTTTAAGGAAATTCACAGGCTGATAGAAGTTTCTAGATTTAAGAAATTTAATAACATTGATGAGTTTCAACAAACTGTAAAATTAAAGAAGATAGAAATAAATGAGGTATTTGAATATATCTCAGATGAGTTAAGACGAAATTTCTCTATAATAGATATATTTTCTGAACTATCAGATTACTTTAACGTGAACCCTACTAAATTTTATCAATCACTTGGTAATAAATTTAAGGAGGAGTTAATTGAGGCCCTTGATAAAAAGACAAATATTCTGAGCAAAAAGAATATAAATAGATTATTTTAGTATGATTGAAAATGCAATTTTAGAAGAACAGGTAAAAAGAATATGGATTTTAGGTGATATGCACCTGGGAGTTCGTTCTAATTCCTTGGAGTGGCTGGAAATGCAAAAGGATTTCTACGATAACCAATTCATCCCAACACTTTTAAAAAACTATAAAGAAGGTGATATATTAGTTCAGGTAGGAGATGCATTCGATAACAGACAAAGTATCAATATTAAAGTACTTCATTATGCCGTTGATCTTTTTGAAAGATTAGGGCAAATCTTGCCAACGCATGTTATTTGCGGAAACCATGATATATGGGCAAAGAAGAGTAACGATGTAAGTTCTATTGATGCGTTAAAATGGATTCCGAATGTTGCAATCTATAAGGAACCTAAGACATTTAATTGGGGAGGCAAAGAAGTTTTATTAATGCCATGGAGAAGAGACACTGATCATGAAAAGGAAACTCTTGCAGAATTCCCAAATTCAAATATAGTATTTTGTCATTCAGAAGTCAGAGGTATTAAATTAAACAAAAAAGTAGATAACTTTCATGGTGTGGAAGCTTCTACATATGATAGATTTGATGCAGTTTATTCAGGGCATATTCACTATAGACAGAAGAGAGGAAGGTTGAGAATGGTAGGTACACCATACGAGTTAACAAGATCCGATATAGATAATACTAAAGGGTTTGATATGGTTGATTTAGAGGACATGTCAGAGACTTTCTATGAAAATACTATATCTCCTAAGTTTGTTCGATTCTATTTAACACAGCTATACAACATGCCTCTAGGTGAGTTTAAGGATAAGATACGTAATAATTATGTAGATCTCTTTGTTCCATCTAACGTTGCAACATCATCTGCTCTTTCTCGTCTTATTAATAAGATACAAAAGATTAGTAGAAAAATAGATCCAAATATCTATGAGCAGGATTCATTTCTTGATGAGGAATCATATGATATGGAACAAATTGAAGATCTCTATAAGAACTATAACATATTGCATTTATGCGACCTATATGTTGATGGTATGAATTATGATGATGCAACTAAAACCCAAATTAAAAATAGGTTAAAGAAACTACATGACTTTCATGCATATAATAACCAAACAGACTAAATAACTTATGAAAATACAGAGTATCGAACTAAAAAACTTTGCGTCATATGGTAATAAAGTTCAAAAAATAGAATTTGAAGAAGACAGACCAGAGTTATTTTTAACATTAGGAAAAAACGGAGAAGGTAAGACAACTATTGCAAACGCGATAGTCTTTGCCTTATATGGTAAAGTAGAGGGAGTTAGAATGGCAGATCTTCCGAATAGAATTAATAAAGAACTTTGGGTAAGAATTAAACTAAGATGTAAATCAACTGAAGTCGTTATTGAAAGAGGCCTTGCTCCAGGGATATTTAAAGTATTCTTAAACGGTATTGAATTTGACAAGGCAGGAAAGAGAAGTGTACAAGAGTATTTAGAAGAAGAAATATTTGGCATACCTTATCATGTATTTAAGAATATTATTATATTGTCAGTTAATGACTTCAAATCTTTCTTAACAATGAACAATAATGATAAGAGACAAATCATTGATAAGATGTTTGGATTTTCTATTCTTAATGAAATGCAATACGCAATCAAAGAGGAAAGAAAGGTTCTCAAAAACGAAATCGATAATTTTACAAGAGAATTACAGCAAATTGATAGCAACATAAATTCCGTTAAAGAAAAACTAGATATATTAGTTACTGAGAGTAATGAAAAGGACAAGCTTAGGATTGAAGATCTTAAGGCTTCTTTAAGAACATATGGTGAAAATAAAACTAAAATAGAAGAGGCACAGAATAAGATCAGCGCAAGCCTTGGCAGTTTTAGGGCAGATTTACAGGACAAGACGTTAAGCCAATCAGAACTTAAATATAAATTATCATCTTTACAAAAGAAATTAGATCTATACGAAAATAATACATGCCCTACATGTGAGAGTGAATTGGTTGGAGATTTTCATGAAGATAGAAAAAATGAAATGCAAAAGGAATTAGAAATACTTCCAACTAAACTTGAAGAAGCAACAGATATTGTAAAAGGAATCGAAGAACAAATCAAAACATTAAGAGGAAAGGATATTGCAGTAAGAGATAAAGCAACAACACTTAATACTAATATCAAAAGGCTTAAGTCTGAGCTTATAAAGATAAGTGAATCAATGAAACAGAGTACTGATTTTACACATCTTGAACAAATCATAAAGGATTTCAAAGAAAACGAGCATACTAAAGAAGATCTTAAGGATGTTAAGTCAACTGACTATGTTTTTCTTGAAATGATAGAGGAAGTACTAGGGGAAGATGGTGTAAAGAACTTAGCCATTAAAACTATTCTACCAGGATTAAATGCTAATATCGCGGCCATGGCACAAACAATGCATTTGCACTTCCATTTAAGGTTTGATGAAAAGTTTAATTGTATTATCAATCATCTAGGTGAAGAAATTAATCCAATGACTCTTTCGACAGGAGAACGTAAGAAGGCAGACTTTATTATTATCATTGCAATCATTAAAATTCTTAAGTTAAGATTCCCACAATTGAACCTATTATTTCTAGATGAGCTATTAAGTTCAGTTGACGCAGATGGAATACACAACATACTAAAGATATTAAGCCAGGTTATCAAAGAAAACAAGATAAATACATTTGTAATAAACCACACCCCACTGCCTAGAGAAATATTTGATGCAGAGGTTCAGATTTATAGAGAGAATGGATTTTCAAAGTTTGATGTGGTTAAAATAGATTAAGATATATAATGTATGGCAACATATAACCAAAAATTTAATAAAGATGATAGTGTACTTAGGCACATTATTGTCGGATTTCTTGCAGATATAAATAACAAGATATATTTTCATAGGCAAATTAATGCTGACGAAAGAATAGCAGTGGACGTTCCATTCTATTATTCAATCACAGGCGATGATCAGTTCCTAAGAGACCAATTCTTGTTTACAACAGCAAGTGGACCAGACTGTTCACCTGATAAGGCTGCGGCAGATGCAAATTATGATGCAGTCCCACGAGGAGTTGCAACACTTGAATCGATGTCAATAGATTCTTCCAAGCTTGTTAATAAAAGAACACTAGGTTCATATACTAAAATGAATAGCGAAGGAGCCATGGAAGGCTATGCTGCGGAATTTAATATGATTCCAATCGTTATTTCATTTGATATCGAGATTGTAGTATCATCAACGCTAGACGCATTTAAAATTACAGAAGCAATCGTTAAAAGACTTTATAAGTCTAATTATTTTAATGTCGAGGTAGGTCATCTTGAGGAAGGAACTTATCGAATAGCATCATACTATGCAATGCCGGATGAATACACACAGGAGAGACCTTTAGGTTTTACATTTGATGATAAGGAAGAGTATAAATTAACCCTACCTGTAGAGGTTCATTCATTCATACCATCATTCGATATTGGAGCAACGGGAGGATATGGAGACTCTCCGATATATGGAGATGGATCTTCTGGAACATCATCTGGAATTAATGGAATTAATGGAATAGGAGCCGAAGGTGTTACAGGTTCAGCCAAAGACGGTACACTGGGTATTCCTAGTGTTAGAAAATTAAATTCGACTGAAAAACATTTAAGTAATAGAATGTTTGAAATTCATGCAAATACAATTAATACTAGCTCATCACAAATTGATCCTAATATAATAGACGACGAAAAAAACAATAAATAATAATTCAAACAAACACTTGGATATATAACAAAAGAAATAAATTAAAATAATATGACAACTAATATTCTTGCACCCTTTGCGAATGTAGAAGAATCTTTTCAGTTTTATGTAAACGGAAGAATCTTTGAAATGAATGAAAACGAAATTGAAGAGGTTGAATCTTCAAATAACATGGCGTTAAACAACGCTATCAGAGCATTTGAATCTTTTGAATTCTCTAATGATACAATTAAGTGGTTCCATGGACCTACGAAGTTTATATACGATTTAACAGAAGGAAATTTCAAACATAATACTATGTTAATTGAAGGAAACACATTTTCAACACATGTAATTACTTCTGGATTAGTAAGATATAATGAAAAGCAAACTGCTGAATTATTTGAATCGTTACCGACCATATTAGAAAACTTCGTATCACTTGATTTTACTGCATGTTATGAAGGAAACAATACTACAGTAGATTTATTTAAAACTGAAAATTCAGTATATGTTTCTAGATTTAATAAAGAAACAAAAATAGCTAAGTTCTTTAAGGCATCAAATGCAAATGAAGCATTAGAATATGTTACTGAACAAACTGGAGAATCTGCACTTGAATTCCTTACTGGAATGCTTGAAGGTGAAACTGCCAAATTGGCTGAAAGAAACAAAACAAATAAAACATACGAATCAATGATTGCATTCCTAAAAGACCAAAAGGGTTTACTAGCAGAATCTGATCGTGACGACGCATTTATCAAAGGCGCTGAATCTTTAATTAATGAAGAAATTAAAGAATGGGAAGGTAAAATCGAATCTACAGGGTTATAATATAAACTAACATATAGGCACTAAAAAAGGGATCAATTATATAATTGGTCCCTTTTCCTTTGCAGGCAACTTAGGCAAATTACCTAAGTGATATGTTTTTATCGATTATCCTTCACCGTTTAAACGTTCTTCGATACGTTCCACGATGATTTCATTTAATCTTCCTTCAACGAATTCTTCAGCTTCAGTTCTTAAAGAATCATCCATTGGTCCCATTGGTCCAGCAACTCCAGCTTTACCAGCCTTTCCTGCTTTTCCAGCTATACCAGCTTTACCTTGAGGTCCAGTCATTCCCTGGGCTCCCATTGGTCCAGCAACTCCATCTTTACCATCTTTACCATCTTTTCCAACCGGTCCAGCCTGTGTAATAGACATTGTTTTGATTTTCTTTGCATTCACCATAGACAGATACAGAGATGCACCACCTATAAGAATTGCAATACTAATTAATATTCCTACCATTTTATAAATTTATTTTTTGTTTGTTATTATATATATCATCTAAAAAAACGGAATGAAACAAATTCATATATTTTCATATAATTTCTAAATAAATAATTACAACGTGGCTAGAAAGAAAAACTATTTAAACAATAAAGACTTGCATGCTGCAATGTCTGAATCTAAAGAATTAGGTACATTAACTGTAACTGCAGAGAAAATGCTAATACTATTAGCTGAGCGTGCCATACTTAAAATGACATATGTTAATATGGATGACAGGAACGACTGTCTACAATTTGCAATGTTAGATTTATTAAAGTATTGGAAAAACTTTAACCCTGAATATCCAAACGCATTTGCATACTTTACCGAGATTGCAAAAAGAGGATATGCTAAGGGTTGGAATAAAATCCATCCACAAAAATATAAGGGAACTATTTCAATGGGATCTACTGGGTCTTCTGATGGTAATTCAGGTGGAGGAATCTATTCAATATAATAATGTCAATTAAAAACGTTAAACCTACTAAAAATTCAGGATTCCATCAAGGGTACTTTGTGCCTAAGAATCCTGAAAAATACGCTGGTCCACAACCAATTATATATAGAAGCTCATGGGAATATAAGTTTTGTATATGGTGTGATGCCAATGATAAAGTATTAGTATGGTCTAGCGAACCTGTTGCAATTAAATATTGGGCAAGACAAGGTAATAAACAACGAACGTATTACCCAGACTTCTATTTTAAGATATTAAAACAAGATGGGACGTTTGAAGAGTATTTGGCAGAAATAAAACCAAAGCAACAGATTCAAAAACCAAAGCCCCCTACTAAAATGTCTAAAAAGGCACTTAAATCATATAAATTTCTTGCAGAACAGTACGTAAAAAATATAGATAAATATAATGCTGCAAAACAATACGCCACTGAAAGAAGCTGGAAGTTTATTGTTTTGACAGAAGATACTATTAAGAATGGGCTACGTTAAAAAGAGAATAAGAGAACTTACTAGGGAATATGGTAACAGGGCAGCTGCCACTACTAAAATCACAGAATGGTTCAATGAATCTATTAATGATAAAAAGGTAGTTGAGACCAAATCCACTAGAGGTAGGTTTCAGGTAGGTAAGATATACACATTTAATTATTCTCCTAAATATATTAAAGAATTACCATGGTTTGATGAGAATCCAGTCGTGCTTGCAATTGAAGAGGTTGGAAAAAATGACTTTGGAGTTAATTTAAACCTACTTCCAACCAAGGTAAAGGAACAGTTACTAGATGACGTTTATGAAAGAATGGCTGGAATTATTAAAAATACGAATGCAACAACAAAGGACCCATTAAACGAGAGTCAACTTACAATATCATATAAGGGTATGAAAAAATACCTGAAGAAATTTGGTTATGATTTTGCTCTCAGACAATATATACCATCAAACAAAAAAGATCAGGTGGTGATAAGTTATTCGAAATGGCCTGAAATGGCATTATGCGACTTAATGGAGTTAAATAACACAAATATACGAGAAGTTTTAACTAAGTTTGAGGACTATTTTAAAAAGAATATATAATAAAAATAATAAAACATAAAAATAATGGCAGGATTTGTAGAAAGGAACGGGCCTTTAAGTACCAACAGGAGGGCATTTACGTTAAGTGATTCACTTAAAAAACTATCTTCCTTTGGAATGTACTATGATGATTTAGTACTTAGGCAGTCACAAGCAATTGGTCCAGCAGAGGACGAATTCGGATATGGTGGAATGAACCCACAGGGATTAGACAGCGACGATATGTATGGCGCGTTCGCAGCATTATCAATGGCTGATACTACAATGCGTAAAAATATTCCTTTCTTTGACCAGAATTATAAAGGTAAAAGAGATGAGCTGAGAAAGTTTTCACAGCATGATGAGATAGAAGACATCTTAGATATTTTATGTGATGAATCTATCGTATTTGATAACAAGAATTTTATAGCTAACCCTGAAATTATTGGAATGGAAGTTTCTGATGATGTTCAGAAATATCTTAATAAATCATATAGAGAAATATATCAATATTTTGGATTTGCATCAGACCAATCAGTATGGTACTTCTTTAGAAAATGGTTGATTGATGGTTACTTATCATTTGAAATCATTTATAATCCTGAACAAACTGAAATTATTGGTTTTAAGGAAATTGACCCGGTAACGTTACTACCGGCATATAACCATGAAGATGGTAAAAAGGTATGGATACAATTTAAAGATGATCCACTGAAAGAGAGAAAGCTATATGATTCACAGATTGTATACATATCATACTCTTCAATTACCACAGCATCGAGAGTAAGTTACCTAGAAAGATTGGTAAGATCATTTAACCTGATGAGAATTATGGAACATACCAGAGTTATTTGGGCTGTTACAAACTCATCTTATAGAATGAAGTTCATTATACCAGTTGGAGGTAAATCTAAAACAAGAGCAAAACAATCGCTTTCACAGTTAATGAATAACTATAAGGAAGTTGTAGATTTTGATTGGGACAGTGCATCTCTGACAACTAATGGGAAACCTATGTTACAATTCAATAAAGAATATTGGTTACCTAGCAAGGACGGTGAACAGCCTGAGATTGAAACCCTAGGAGGAGAAGGACCTGAATTAAACGATACCGAATCATTAAAATACTTTTCAGATAAACTTAAGTCAGTTTCAAAAATACCATACTCTAGATTTATGTATGAAGATGGTGGTGGAGATTTTGCAATGGAAGCAGATGGAATGATTAGAGATGAAATTAAATTTGCAAAATTCGTTACAAGATTAAGAAGTTCTTTTCAGGAAATATTAGTAAAACCATTATGGTTACAAATGTGTCTTAAATTTCCTGAATTTAAGGATGACGCTGGATTTAAAACTCAAATCTCATTACAATTTAATGAAGAGAATATGTTTGCTGAATTAAAGCAGATGGAAATAATGGAAAAGAGATTAAGTTTCATTGGCAGTATGCAAGATTCATTAATGAAAGTTGATCCTGTAACGATGGAAGAGGAACCATTCTTTAATATGGAATTCCTTGTCGATAGATACTTAAAACTAAGCCCTGATGATAAGGCAGCAAACGACGCATATAAAGCAAGAAGTGCAGCTGCAAAGGCAGAAGAACCTGAGGAAGAAAATCCAATGGCTTTTTAAGTTTTGAGAAAATCAAAAAAACTAATTATAAACAAATAAAGATATGAATACAATAAAAACATTCGAGGAGTTCACTGGATCACTACAGGAGGACGCAATAGAGGCAGGTAATGATTCTAAAGTATTAATAGATGATACTAGTCTGGATTCAGGAGATAAAATTAAATCAACTGAAATTCTAGGAGCTATCTTATCTTCTAAGACTGAAAAGGAATTTACACAATACTTCTATGATCAGTATGGAAATGGATCATTTACGGCAGAGGACATGTCCACATTGGTAAAATATTTTAACGAATATACCGAGGAACAGGCTGAAAAGGAAAAGGAAGCTGAAAAGGAAGCTGAAGGTGATGCTGGCCTAGATCCATTGGCAGACATATAAATTAAAATTTTACGAAATTTAACGTGATATATAATAAAATAATATAAAATAAAACTTATGACTAATAACTTACTGATCCTAGAAAGATCATCCACAGAATTAGAGTTTAAACAAGATGGTGGGACCTATGTTCTAGAGGGTATCTTTGGAGAAATCGATAAGAAAAATCGTAATAACCGAATTTATACTGAAGGCGAATACCTACCACAAATTGAAGCTCTACAGGCTAAAATTAAATCTTCAAAATTACTTGGTGAATTAGATCACCCTAGTAACTTTGATGTATCTCTTAAAAATGTATCACATATCATCGAGGAATTGATATATGATAAGGAAACTAAACAAATTAAAGGAAGAATCAGATTATTAGATACTGATGCTGGACGCCAAGCTAAAGCTTTAGTCGATGCAGGAGTTCCTTTACAAATTTCTTCAAGAGCAGCTGGAGCTGTCGAATCTAACGGTACTGTAAAAATCAAACAATTATTTACGTATGATTTAGTTGCAGATCCTGGATTTGAAAATGCAGAACTTAAAAGAGTTAACGAATCTTATGGTTTCCTTAACGAAGGTAACGATCTCTTTATTTACGAGATAAATAATACTAATGATACACAAAAACAAATAGAAAATATAAACGAAACAAAAATGGCAGAGTCAAAATTTATTACCGTTGAGGATTTTAATAAGTACTCTCAGTATCTTTCGGAAGAAATCAAAACCATCAAAGAGGGTATGAATACTTCAGACGATACTGAATCTACTAAATCTCAGATGGAAACACTAAAGGAATATACTAATTATTTAGCTAAAAAACTAGATGAATCAGTTTCATATTCAGAGCATGTTGCAGAAAAAGCAGATCAAGGAATAGCATATTCAGAATCACTAGCAAAAACACTAGATAATTCTATTGAATATTCTGAAAACTTAGCAAAAACACTAGATAATTCTATTGAATATTCTGAGCATATTGCTGAAGGAGTTGATCAAATCAAAAATTACACAAATTATTTAGCAGAATCTTATAATGAAGGTGCTACTACTCATGAAAACATGACCAAGTACATTGAATATTTAAGAGAGAACTTAGAGAAAGTTACTGAATACACTGAATATGTTGCTGAAACAGTAAACTCTAACTTATTATTAGAAGATGAGGCTGGAATCGAAGCTGAAGACATGGAAGATGAAACAGTAGACGTTTCAATAGATGTTATCGATGCTGATGATAATGTAATTGACGGAGAAACTAAAGATGCTGAAGAAGACTTAGAGCTTGAAGGCGAAGGAGATGCTGAAGGTGAAGAAATCAAAGAAGATTCAGCTGGAGTTCCCGCTGAAGAATTAGAAGATGAAACTGTAGATGTTACTGAACTAACAGTAGATGCTGACGGAAATGAATTAGAGCATGCTGAAAAGAAAGAAGACGTTGAAGCTGACTTAGAACTTAAAGGTGAAGGTGATGCTGCGGGAGAAGAAATTGATGAAACAAACATTGAAGTTGAAGTAGAAGTAGAATCTGAAGAAGAAGAATCTGAAGAAGAATCTGAAGAAGATGCAATGGAAGCTTACAGAAACTCAATTACTTCTAAATTAGAAGCATTAGTTGAAAAGGTAAATGCTAAGAAATCTGAAAACCCATCATTCTTTAAATTTATATCTGAAGCAAAGGTAAACGAATTCAATGCATTAGATACTGAAGAAAAAACTAAAGTTGCTAACGCAATCGAAGGTAAAGGTTATTTAACTGAAGGACAAATATTAGGATTATGGAAAAACTCATTAATGGGTGCTGTTGAAACAACAAACACTCCAAATGTAATTTCAATGATGCCAACTGAATACCATGCAAAATGGAACAAATTATCAGAAGCAAAGAAAAACCAAATTTTAGCACAGTCTAAAATGGTTAAATTAGAAACTTCTTACCAAGTGGCTAACTTTTGGCAAACAAGAGACCTTAGAGATACTGTAGTTGTTATGGAAAAAGTAGCAATGGTTACAGAATCTAAAGAACCAATAAAAACTATAGGTTATGATACATCTGAAATAGGTGCAGAGATAGCTAAAAGGTTTAAAAAGTAATAGAATCAATAAAAATATCAGTATTATTTAAAAAAAGCGAAAAGCTAATCAAATAATACTGATATATATTAATATTAAAACATATCGATCATCAGTTAAGAAGCAAAAAACTGACATTATATCGAAAATCGTAAAACACGAACATATAACAAACCATTAAAAAAATAAAAATTTAAAACAAAATGGCAAATTTAATTAACGAGTCAGAGATCAAAGCAACTTGGTCTCCAATCATCGAATCTGCGACAGGTATCACAGACGCTAACAAATTAGCGTGGATGTCAGAATACTGTCACAATCACAAACTATATGAAGACGCTTCAACAATGTCTTTAAATCCAGGTATGAACTTAGCTGGTATGGGTGCAACAACTCTTCCAAACATGGCAGTATCATTTGCTGACCAAAGAGGTTCAGGAGACAAAGCTCCATCATTATTACCATTAGCAATGCAAGTTGCTGCACAAACTATCGGTTTAGATTTAGTACCTGTAGTTCCTATGGCTGGACCAATGGGATTATTATCTTACTTAGACTTTACTTACGAAGGTGGTGCATTAGGTACCGCTAACGGTGCTGACGGTACTGTTGCTCCAACTTACATCAAAGGTGATGAAACTTTATTAGGAGTTGCAAATATCGCTGCTGTAGTTGGTACTAACGGTGAATATACATTCGTAGGATCTTCAAGAATTGATGGTAAATCAATCTTTAAAGTAGTTTCTATCGATGGTGCTAACGCAAACGTTGCTGCTGATTTAGAAGCTTATGCTGCTGGAGCTGGAGTTACTGTTGAATTAGTAAAAGGATTAGAAGATCACATCAAAGGATTTACTGCTTCTGACGAAGATGGAACTCCTTACTCAAGAGAAGCTGGTGAATCTACTGCTGACAAAATAATGGGTCTTTCTTTATTCTCTAAAAGTGTTGCTGCTGAAACTTTCCAAGTTGCTGCTGCAGTTACTAGAGAACAAGTACAAGATTTAAAACAATTCGGTGTAGATGCTGTTGCTCAAGTAGAAGCAGTATTAACTAACGAATTAACTCAATCAATCAACCAACATATCTTAAAGAGATTAAGAGCATTAGGTACGGCTAACGTAACTGCTGCATTCGTTGTAAATGGTTTCGATTTAGATTTACCTTTAGCATCTGCGTTAGGTGGTGGTGGTGAAACTTTACCATCAGTACACAGAAGAATATTATCACAAATTCTTGCAGCTGCTAACTTAATTGCTAACAGAGGTAGAAGAGGTGCTGGTAACTTCGCTGTAGTTGGACCACAAACTGCAACTGTATTACAGTCAGTTTCTGGATTCGTTGCAAACCCAATGGCTAACACTTTTGCACAAGCTGCAGGAGCTATCTACCCATTAGGATCTGTTGCTGGAATCAATGTTTACACTGATCCAACAATGGCATGGGGAGATTACTCTGTAACTGTAGGAAGAAAAGGTGACGGAAACGGACCTGGTGTTGTATTCATGCCTTACTTAATGGCTGAGTCTGTACAAACAATCGCTGAAGGAACAATGGCTCCTAAGATTGCTGTAAAGTCTAGATTCGCATTAGTTGACGCTGGATTCCACCCAGAAACACAATATGTTACTTTCAAGGTAACTATCGGTACATTATCTACTAAAAACTTATTAACATTAGCATAATAGCTAAACGTTAAGACGTTAGACACATACAAAATAGAACGTTAAACTTCTATGTTAGGAAAGGGAACTGAGAAATCAGTTCCCTTTTTCTTTGATATATACTATAACACATTATATAAAAAACAAAGTAAAATATGAAAAACTTAAAAACATTTAGTGATTTCAATTCACGTGTGACAGAGAACGATCTAGCAATAGATACCGTAGTTACTACAGCCAATGATCCAATAAGGTCAGATGTCGATACTATAATTAATTCTTTAGAAACTTTAGCAAACGAATTATCAGAAGATATAGAACATGATGATATAGATGAAGGAGCTGGTGATTTTATAAAATCATGGTTCATTAGTAAAAAGGCTGCTAAGGCACAAAAAAAAATCAATAAAATCAAAATGAATTCTGCTGATTTAGAATTTGCAGCAATGAATGCAGAGGGAGATAAGAAGAAGGTGCTAATGGATAAGAGTGACGCAGTAAAGCAACAGGCAATTGAACTACAGAATTTAGTTGATGATAAATTTGCAGGTAAAGGAAAGATGGTAGACGCTAGAATGCAAAAGGAAAAGATTAAAGGTCAACTTGAAATTATAAAGAGAACATCAGGTATGGAAGATGACCCAGGTAAGAAATCTGATTTAAGAACAAAAATGGGAGAACTTAATAATAAATATGCTGAAGAGCAACAGGCAATTAAAGATCTTGAAGATAAGAATAAGGAAGCGATTGACGCTGAAAGAAAAAGATTACAAAAGGATCAGGAATCATCTCAAGCTGAGGTTTCAGATTCATTAGTTACTAGAGCGAATGCGCTAGGTCTAAACGAATTAGCAAGTGAAATCGAATCTAAATTAGATTGGCAAATTATAGAAGGCACTGTATTAAGAGCTAAATACGAAAAGGTTATAGCTAAAGCAGAGGCGGATATGGTATTAAACGAATCTAGGTATCAAATTAACTCAGTAAAGGACGCATTCACTAGATTAATGTAATCTACTTATTAGAATTTTTACGAGCAAGACTTAAAAACTCCTTCTGTTGATTCAGTAGGAGTTTTTTTACGTATTTTTGGAAGGCCAGAGATGATTGTAATATCCTACCGTCTACCGAGCCTCCCTCTAGCGTTTCATGATAGTCAGGGTGTACAAAGTTAGCAGGAGTAAAGTTATTAATATTAGATCGGATGGGTTCACCTGACAGTGCGCAAGTCCAATCTAGCGTATCATAGCTTTCTTGCAACTTTTCTATTTGTACGAAATCACCAGTGGAACAATCATAGTAATGTCTCTTCTTCGATGTTTGATTACTAAACTTACTTACTTCAAATAATATTTGTAGGAATTGATCTTCCTGTGCTCGATCCTTGAGCAGGGGATTTTCTAATAGCAATCTACGCTGTTGCCTTGATAAACCCTCATAACAAACACCATATCTATTTCTTGGATATGGACCATTAGTTCGCCTAATGTTAGGGTATTTATTATTGAATGCCATGTTATATTTATTTGAAACTTATTGGGTTCCTTTTATATAATATGTAACACAATAAACTAAAAAAAAATGATTCAAACTCTCTTCACGGAAAAATACAGACCTAAAAATCTAGATGATTTAATATTGCCAGATAATGTAATGTCAAAATTCAAAGATGGAATTACACAAAACATGCTATTAGCCGGAAGCCCTGGAACTGGAAAGACTTCAACTGCAAAGGCAATTGTACAGCAATTCGAACTTCCATATCTCTATATTAATGCTTCAACCGATACTTCCGTTGATGTTATTAGAACTAGAATTACGGATTTTTGTTCAACGATGTCAATACTTGACGATCAAGGAAAATTTAAAGTTGTTATATTAGATGAGGTTGATGGAGTAAGTGATCAGTTCTTTAAAGCACTTCGTGCAACAATGGAAACATTTGCAAGTAACTCAAGATTTATTGCAACATGTAATTACATTAATAAATTACCAGATCCAATTCTTTCAAGGTTTGAGGTAATTAACTTTGATTTTGACAAGGAAGAAGAGTCCGAACTAACCAGAAAATACATTAAGAGAGTATATGATATTTGTGGTAAAGAGGGAATGACGATTGAGAAACCAGCATTGGTTGAATTTGTTAGACGTAACTTTCCAGATTTAAGAAGTACTCTTAATAAATTACAGGGATATAAAAGCCAAGGCGTAAAGAACATTACAGTGGCAGACGTAAAGAAATTCAATTCAGTCTATAAAGACGTGTTTGAGTTAATCTTTAATGAAACCGATCCTGTGAAGAATTATAAACAATTAGTTGGTGAATATTCAAATAGAGTTGATGATGTTTTACAAACCCTAGGAGAAGAGTTCATTGAGTATATTCAAACGGAAAGACATGAAGCAGCTCGATTCATTCCACAGATTGCAATTACAGTCGCAGAACATCAAGCACAGAGAACATTAGTAATAGATCCAGTCATCACATTATTATCTTGTGTTTATAAAATCCAAGAAATAGTAAGAGGCTAGAAAATAAATTAAAAATAATTGACTAAAAGTTTTTTTATGTCAAAGATTTTGTTTATATTTAACTATAAATAACACACATTATGAAATTAGGAAAGCATACATTAATAATAGACGGTAACTATTTCGTCTACAGTAGACTATTTGTACTACCAAGACCTAAAGGCGAAACATTATTAGGCGATAGAGATGGCCAAGAACAGTTTATGAGAAAACTGTGCATTGATTTTGCATCAGAGGTTCGTAAAATGACACCGTTCATCGATCAAATAGTAGTAGCTATAGATTCAAAATCATGGCGTAAGGATTTATTTCCAGAAGCAGCATACAAAGGTACAAGGGTCGCAGATGATTCTGTTAATTGGACAAATGTATTTGACACATATGAGGAATGGCAAAAAATACTTGCCAAACAGGGTGTTATTATTCACAAAGTACCAGGTGCAGAGGCAGATGATATTTTATTTGGTTGGTCTACTCAATTAAATAACGAAGGTAAAAACTGCATAGTATGGACTGGCGATAGAGATTTAATCCAACTTGTTAATTATAATAATGCAACAGATGCGTATACCCTATGGTACTATAATTCTAAAAGAAAGTTACTTGCATTCGAAGGATTTAACACACTATTAGAAAATGCAGGTACAGCAACATTAAGCAATGACGATATGTTATTTAATATGTCATCTGATGAGGTTATGGGTGATAAGCTCAAGCAAGACTTTCAGGCATGGATGCTTAAAAATAGTGTAACTGTTGAGGAAATCAATTGTGATGACTTTATATTCTCTAAAATACTACAAGGCGATAAGAGTGATAATATCATGTCAGTTGTTAGATGGACTAAAGAAACAAGTTCAGGCTCTGTTAGGAATTATGGAATCACACAAAAACATTGTGATAAGATACTAACCAAATACAGAGAAACTGAAGGTGATTTTAAGATCGATCATTTCTTTTCAAAGGCACGTGTAGATATTATAGTAGAATTGATTCACAGTATCGTAGGTAAGGCAACCAGAGATGAAATCAGAGTAGCTTTTAACCAGAATTTAGATCTAATGTTACTTCACTATAATACTATCCCAGATTCAATTCAGAAAGGTATCTACACTGAAATAGAAAATGACTATAATGCTGTAACAAATCTTAACGGTCTAACTCAAATGGAAAAAATACTTGAAGGTACTGAATGGAATACAAGCACAAAGCGAGGTAATACTGCACCAAGGTCATATGACGCGTTCGCAGGATTAAAGACAAATGATTCAAAGGAACTACCAGGCCAGAGTAAACAAACCACATTATTTTAATATAAGATACATGCTAGACGAAACAAAACTCTTTGATTTCATTAAAATACTATTTAGTAGAAATGGTAAATACGATGAAGTTAAAAATCATAATAAGAAGAGACATCACTTCATGATTAATAGGTTCTTTGCTATTAAATATCCTGCAAATGCACAGATGTTTAATAGGAATGGTATTAATCCAATCCCAGTTATTGATAGTTGGGCAATGGTTGCAAAGAGATTTACTGGTGTTCCAGGCTGGATCTATACAAAAACCAAAAAACCTGCAAAGGTAGCTACAAAGAAGAGTAGTTATATACCTTCCGAAAATGTTATTCAATTTTTTATGGAAAGGAATGAAATAGGCAAGAGAGAATATAAAGAACTTGAAAAATTTGCGAAAGAAGATTTATATGCCACGTTAAAGCAGCTAGAAGATTCAATGAAGGTCTATTAAAAAAAGAAAAGTATGCAATTATTTGATATAGGTCAAATGCCAACGGCAATAGATATTACATTATACAGATACAATTATATTGATAATAAGCTATGGACACAAATACATAACGATGTCGAGTATATTGAGTACGATAAAGATTCAATCATGATTTCTAAAAATCAGCTTGAACATATTATTGAAAAATACTACGCTTCATCTCTTAATAAAATTAAAACATTAGGGTCTGAGGTTATCTACAAGGAAATAAATTCAATTTATTTCCTCTATAAGATGTGTAGCGAGATGATTAATGTTAAATACATTAAGATAAATCTAAATATGGATAAAAGCTATGATAGGACTATTGATTCATATGGGGATAAGGTACTTCAGTTTGGGTTTAAAGTACTTACTGCAACCTTAAGACTTACCGATTTATATGATACAGATGAACTTCCAATTGTAAATCAATATTTAGAAGAGATGGGCATTTTAACAGATAATTCTCCATTTGTAAGAATCAAGGCAATGGATCTTGTGGAAATACTCGAGCAATCTATTATAATCTTAGAGGAGAGAGGAGACACAGAAAAAGATACAAATGTACTTATAGACATTATAGAGCTACTTCAACCGAAACTTCAACCCGAGAACACATTAATATTAATTATTACAGATTACTAGAAAATATCGAATATATATACTATATAGAAAAAAAGTAGTATTATGAATATTTTAAGTAATTTCGGTAAGAGGGAGGGATTAGTTTATATAATAGTTGCGCTATGGGTTATCTTAGGAGTATTAGGTGTTTATAAGGACACTAACTTCTCAGATCTTTCAATTTATTTTGGATCTTTAACTGCGTATGCAGCAACATATATATGGGCTGAATCTAGAAGACCTAGTTCAAAGACTAAACTACTCAAAAAAGGACCAAAATCCAGAAGAGAGGTAATGATATACACTGTCGTTGCTCTATGGGCAATTATTGGTGTAGCAGCCGTTTGGCTTGGTAGTAACCTATCTGATATTGCAATGTACTTTGTTTCATTATCTGGATTTGTTGCATCATGGCTTGCCGGGGAGGTTTATACACCACAGGACAAAATCAATAAAAACAACGAAGAGTAATGGTAAGAGGATATACTGCAGACACATATGGGGACTTTTTTATCGCCTCATTACAGGAACCATATAGGAATGTAATTATGGTTCTTGATTGGGAAATACTAGTTGGTTTAAAAACACCTGCAATGACTGGGACTGTTTCAGGCCAGGCTGGAACTAGGGAATTTATAGGAAACCTTACACAACTTGACATTGCATTTAGTATTGGAGATACGATAATTGTGGGTAATATTGAATACACAATAGATTCGATTCCATCATCCTTTGAAATAGGCGTTGCAGAAACTATCTCGAATAGCATAACTGGGGCACAATACTATGGAAGCGAAAACGCAGATAACCGATTCGAGTATGGGTATAGATGGTCTCAGACTGGAGATGTTTTCTCCGAAATTAATCCACTTAAGCCAGCAATTCCACCACAGGATATTGGATATGGTGATTTACTAGCTATTACCTTTGATGTTAATAAACCAGTGTATATTGATACTACGGTGGAGGTCGCGGCTATTCAAAACCTTAATACTCTTACATTTTTGTCAATAACACATACATTAGAAACAGGGGAAGGAACAATTATAGCCTGTCCTAATTTTTGTACAGAGTGTACTGATCCATTTGCAATGAATGGATGCGCAAATATTATCGTCTCATGTGATGATGATAATTTATTTAATCCATATAATCTTACGAAATCTAACAACATATATAAACAACTTACCAGTATGATAACTGGCATATTTGGACATGAGGTAAATTATTTTAGAACTGAACCCGATTTAAGGACAAGCGATGTTATCTTAATGGAATATTCATTACATAATGTTGTAGATAATAAAAGCTTAAAGGTTTTAGTACCTGATAATGAGTTTCCAACAGAGGCAAACACATATGACATATTTGGTATTGATCTTGAGGATTTTGAAGTACATATTACTGCGGAAGAATTTGAATCAATATTTGGTGCTGGAAAGTCTCCAAGAAATAAAGATTACATGTATATTCCTATTATTAATAAGATGTATGAAATTAGTTCAATCGCACTTGCAGATGAATTTAATAAAACAAATTCATATTGGAGAGTTAAATTAACTAAATATCAAGACAGAACATCTGTTGTCAAAGGAACGTTTGATGCTGCAACCGATGTATTAGTAACAGGTATTGATGAATTATTTGGAGAAGAAATTAATAATGAATACAGACAATCCGGAAAACCAGAACAATTTAAGTCAGTTATATCATCATATAGGGATGGTATACGCGATTTCTTAAATAAAGGTTTAAATATTGTCGATTATGACCTAAAAAACAGTTGGACGGTAGTTAGTAAAAATTATTATGATCTTTCATCAGTGACATTTGATACAAACGTGATTGGTTATGTTGCAAAGTCAGAAGTACTAGTAGGAAATAGTGCAGCATTTACCGGTTGGTTCTCTCCAAAGTTTGACGCAGCTTCTACAGTCGACCATTATTTATTTGGAGATAATGATGCATTATTATCAGGTGGATTTAGATTAACTATAAGCAATACAGAATTTAAACTAAGCGTCAATGGATGGACAGAGTCATATCAACATGGAATGACACTACAAAATGACACATGGTATGGTTATGTTGTAAATGTTAATAATGTATTCTCACAATTAAGTCTTAGTCTTTATAGTCTTGATCCAAATTCCAATGTTATTACAAAAACATCTTCTCCAACATCAATGAATCTTATTCTTGAGTTTAATGAAAATAGGAATATGTCAACCCCAATTACATGGCAATCATCAACCAATTATGGATTGCGTGCAAATAATATGTACATGACCAATATTAGAGTATTTGAACAACCTATAGAATTTGAACAACATTCAAATGTTTTAAATCAATATGTCGTTAGAGATAATCAATTGGCAATTGTAATTGATAATGCAATCCCATCACTTGGATTCCAGAAGTTCGCTAACGCTAGATAATATAATTTAGATAAATATACTATCTAATAAACAATAATATATGTCAGAAAGGAAAAGCATAAAAGACCAGGCGGAAGATATACGTAAAGACTTGGATGAGTTGATAGGCGATGATACTTCAATGGAAATATCGGATGTTATTGAAACTGATCCCCATCTTCCAGCAAAGAGAAATAAAAAACTTAAATCATTTCCAGAACTTAAAAAGAGTTCAACGAAAAAGGCAAAGAAAACAATCACAGCTCTGATGAAGTTTTATCTCGATGAGGATATTATCGAAAGAGATGAATATATTTCTGCTAAAAAGAAGATGGATGAAATGACAATGAGTTCATTAGTCTATCAATTACAGGCAGGTGAAAGAGCATTAACGACTTTATTAGAAGCAATCGAAGATGGAGAAGTAGCACCAAGAATGTTTGAAGTTCTTGCCACATTACAGAAATCAATGCTAGACATCATCAAATCTCAGACAATGTATTTAATGGCAACTGAAGAAAGTGCCAAGAGAATTGCCAGGGATATTGAGATCTATAGGAAACGTGATGATGTTAGAGAAATTGAAGAGGCTGGAGGAGATCCAGAACTTGGAAATACTCAACGAGGAACAAAGGATCTAATGAAAATGATTAGACAGGGTATTAATGATACTGAAGATGATATCGTAGACGCTGAAATAACTGAAGATTAATTATGAAACACGTAAAATTATTTGAACAATTCTTATTTGAAAAAGATCGATTGGAGTGGAATGACTCGGATGCACCTGATGCTGAGGGTAGATTTAAAGACTTAAGCCCAAAGGATCTTGCAGCCTGGTTAATTAAAACACGTAAAAAAGATTTGCGTAAAATTACAGGTTCATTAAACCAACAAATAGGATTTAATAAAAAGAGCGATCCCAAATACGCTGAGAAGATGGAAAAAACCAGAATAGAGGTTTATAAGCAACTTGGCAGAGAGGACCTACTAAAATAACCGATATGGCAAACGAAGGATATGTTGGAGATAATAAATGGATTCCGAAAGGAGATTCAGATAAAGAGGCACAAAAACTTGTCTGGTCAACGAAAAGTATTAATGACCTATTAGTTGCGCTTGACAAGGGTTATAGGCCTCAGGTAAGCATGCCATTCTATGAAGGTAAACAATTTCTGAGAAGAGGTAACATTGTATTTGAATATACCGATGCTGAAATTGAAGAACTTGCAAAATGTGCG
>Ga0208134_1000709_pt1 | contig 21576 bp, 32 predicted proteins | sample VirMetDEL_Mar_31_FD_184515 | JGI IMG/M metagenome (GOLD analysis project Ga0208134, IMG submission 184515) | Aqueous microbial communities from the Delaware River and Bay under freshwater to marine salinity gradient to study organic matter... | ecosystem: Environmental > Aquatic > Marine >... | reverse complement strand
CAAAAATGATACAAATAATAATAAGTACAAGACGGTATATGTCCACTTTCGTACTAAAGAAGACTTCGAAGATTTCTGTCAGAAAATTGATCAGTATCCAGCGGCAGAAACAAAAAATAATACTTCCATCTGGCATCCTAAATTAGATAGGACAGCCAACTCTCTTTTGAGATGGATTGAAGATGACGACTAATCCACAATATCCTGTATACATTGTGTCGAAAGGTCGCCATGAGTCCATGATTACATCGAGGTCTTTGAGTAAGATTTCGGTACCTCATTACATTGCGATTGAGCCACAAGACTATGATAACTATGAAGAATCCCTCGATAACTTCGGTATTCGCGAGTGGGTAACTCTTCTTGTATTGCCATTTAGTAATCACGGTGATGGACCTGGTCGTGCGAGAAACTGGTGCTGGGACCATTCAATGTCGATTGGTGCTGAACGCCACTGGGTACTTGATGATAACATTGCTGACTTCTATCGTCTTCATAATAACAAACGGATTCGTGTTGGTAGTGGTGCTATTTTCAAAGCAGCAGAAGATTTCGTAGACCGCTTTGAGAATGTGCCTGTATCTGGTTTTCAGTATCGGTTCTTTATTGCACCAGATCAAAGTTATCCGCCGTTTGTAACGAATACTCGTATCTACTCGTGTTTGCTCATTGAAAATAATTGTAAGCATCGTTGGCGTGGTCGATACAACGAAGATACCGATTTGTCATTGCGCGTTCTCAAAGACGGCGATTGTACAGTTCAGTTCAATGCATTTCTTCAAGGTAAAGCAGCAACTCAAACTGTCAAGGGCGGTAACACAGAAGAGTTTTATCACAAAGAAATTGGCGAAAAAGTACTTGACAAAGCCAAAGAAATGAGCGATATTGGATATAACGCAATGGGTACTGTAAACAAATCTGAGATGTTAGCAAAGATGCATCCAGATGTTGCTCGTGTCGTTTGGAGATATGGTCGTTGGCATCATTACGTTGATTACAATCCATTCAAGAAAAATGAGTTGAGATATAAATCAAATGTAAAAATACCAAAAGGCGTGGATAATTATGGAATGAAATTGATTACGAATTGGAAAGAAGATGGGAAAACGAAGTGATTTTGTGAGAGTATTATTTTATGGAAGATCCTAAATGATAGAGTATAAATATAATGAAGGTGAAATCCTTCGCCAACTGCAAGATTATATTGATGGTACTTATGGTGAGCATTATTCCACAAACAAATATCAAGCGACACAGTTCATCATTGACGGTGGTCATGGTGAAGGTTTTTGCATTGGTAATGTGATGAAGTATGCACAGCGATACGGTAAGAAGAATGGATATAATCGTGCGGACCTTATGAAGATTATTCACTATGCAATCATTGCAATGTATAATCATGATCTACAACATGGAGAAGAATAAATGAATGAAGTTAGTATTGATATTAGTGAGTTGAGAAAGCGGAAGATTTTTGTTGCGACTCCCATGTACGGTGGAATGTGTGGAGGTCAATATACAAGAGCGGTAATTGAGTTACAGAAGGTATGTGACACATACGAGATTCAAACCGAGTTCTTTTTTCTCTTTAACGAATCATTGATTACACGCGCACGAAACTATTGTGTTGATGAGTTCATGCGAAGTGACTTCACCCACTTGATGTTTATTGACTCGGATATTGGTTTCAATCCACATGACGTTCTTGCTCTTGCCGCATTGGCTGATCCAGAGTCAGATAAAGATATTGTTTGTGGTCCGTATCCAAAGAAAGTTATCTCGTGGGAAAAAATCAAACGAGCGGTCGACAAAGGATTTGCTGATGAAAATCCACAAGCACTTGCCAACTTTGTTGGTGACTATGTTTTCAATCCAGCAGATGGTCAAGCAGAGATTCCTTTGAATGAGCCAGTCGAAGTGCTTGAAGGCGGTACTGGTTTCATGATGGTTCAGAAGAAAGCATTTAAAAAGTATACCGAAGCATATCCCGAGTTTCATTATAAGCCTGACCATGTGCGGTCAGAAAACTTTGACGGCACTCGTGAGATTATGGCATACTTTGATTGTGTGATTTGCCCCAATACAAAACGCTACCTCTCTGAAGATTATATGTTCTGTCAGTGGAGTCGTAACGCAGGTATCAAAGTATGGATGTGCCCGTGGATGAAACTGAATCATACTGGTACATATCAGTTCGGTGGTAGTCTTGTTGATATTGCACAGATTGGTGCTTCTGCTACTGCTGATCCGAATGAAAAACTCAAGTAAATCTCTTTACATTGAACGTGATTTGAAATATACTTACTATATTATAACATGGAGTTAACTATGAATATTTCTGACAATACACTATCTGTACTTAAAAACTTTTCTGGTATCAATCAGAATCTCGCAGTCAAGTCTGGCAATCGCATTCGTACAATATCACCACAGAAGACGGTGATGGCTGTTGCCCAAGTCGAAGACAAGTTTGACCAAGACTTTGCTATCTATGATCTCAATCAGTTTCTGAGTGCAGTCAGCCTGTTCGAGAAGCCTGAGTTCATCTTCGAAGATAGTAATGTAGTTGTTGCAAATGGCAAGTCATCGATTCGGTATTTCTATGCTGATGAGACAATGGTCATGACTGCGCCTGACCGTGATATCGAACTTCCTGACACTCTTGTCGAGTTCAAGTTGACCACTGATGCATTCAAGTCTACGATGCAAGCAGCCAGCGTTCTTCAAGCGCCGAACTGGTCTGTTGTCGGGAATGGCACAATCATTGAGATTGTTGTCGGTGATGTGAAGAACGATACTTCGAATGACTATCGCCTTAAAGTCGGCGAAACATCAGAAGAGTTCAAAGTCACATTTAAAGTTGATAACCTTAAGATGATGCAACGCGATTATACTGTTGCCATCTCATCAAAAGGTATTAGCCACTTCACAACAGAAAAGGGAGACTTGTCTTATTTCGTCGCCACAGAATCCGCTGCTTGATTCTTCTTTTTTATTATGATTATGTGGAGACTATATTATGACAGACGAACTTTGGGTCGAGAAATACCGACCTTCTCAAATCGAAGACTGCATTCTTCCGACTGACCTCAAGCAGACATTTTCTCAGTTCGTTGAGAAAAACTATGTCCCAAATCTATTGTTGACTGGTGGACCTGGTGTTGGTAAAACGACTGTCGCTCGGGCAATGCTCGAAGAATGTGGCTTTGATTCTATTGTGATTAACGGTTCGATGAACGGTAACATTGACACGTTACGAAATGAGATACAAAACTTTGCTTCAACAGTGTCCCTCACAGGCGCACGTAAGTACGTTATCCTAGACGAAGCGGACTATCTCAATCCACAGTCAACTCAACCTGCGCTCCGTAACTTTATGGAAGAGTTTAGTAAAAACTGTGGATTTATCATGACTTGTAACTTCAAGAATCGGATCATCGAACCTCTTCATTCCCGATGTTCTGTGATTGAGTTTAAGATTGGTGGTAAAGATAAACCTGAGATTGCTTCTCAGTTTATGAAGCGTGTCGATACAATCCTTACTAATGAAAGCATAGACTTTGATAAGAAAGTTGTTGCTGAACTCATTATGAAACATTTCCCAGATTGGCGGCGTGTGATTAATGAACTTCAACGGTACTCTGCTTCTGGATCGATAGATACTGGCATTCTTGTCAATATGTCTGAGGATAACTACAAAAAACTTGTTGGCTACCTTCGCAATCGAAACTGGAAAGATATGCGTAAGTGGGTTGGTTCTAACTCTGATATTGAACCGACTGTGTTATATCGCAAACTCTATGATAGCGCATCTCAGTTTATGACTGATAGGTCTGTTCCTCAACTTGTATTACATATTGCAAATTATTCTTACAAGTCTGCATTCGTCGCGGATCAAGAAGTCAATCTTGTGGCATGTCTTACAGAGATTATGTCCGATTGTGAGTTTGAATGATGATCGTTGGTATTACAGCAAGCACATTTGACCTTCTTCATGCTGGTCATATTCAAATGCTCCGTGAAGCGAAAGATCAATGCGATTATTTGATTGCCGCTCTTCAAACTGATCCTACAATTGACCGTCCAAATGAAAAGAATAAACCAATACAAACAATTGTAGAACGTCACATTCAGTTAAGTGCCGTCAAGTATGTTGATGAGATTATACCTTATTCGACTGAACAAGATTTGGTAGATATCTTTGCAAGTTTCCCTTTACATGTTCGCATTCTTGGTGTAGAATATAAAGATAAAGATTTTACCGCTCGTGATATGTGTAAGCAACGAGATATTGATTTATACTTTAATAAACGCGATCATCGATTCAGCACCACTGAATTAAGAAATCGAGTTCGTTCCGAAGCACAATTACAAGAACTCGAACACGAAATTCTTATGGACGCTGAAGTTCTTGCGGCTGAAAGTGGATTGGAAGAATCTGATGTCTAACCCCTATGATTATATCAACGCAATTAATGAAGGCAATGACTTAACGGAGAAAGACTTTGATGAGAAAGGTTATATACCATTCATTACCAATCGTCAGTTCTCATACTTTCAAGATACCGTTCTTGTTGCAAATGAAATGAACGCCAACCACCACCTGGACAACAAATCTCAGTTTTCTTTTTTTATAAATATAATACGACCAGGGAAAAGATATTCCAAATGGTCGAAGACTGAACATCACGATGACCTCGAAGCTGTAGCACAGTATTTTGATTATAGTTATGAGAAAGCAAAAGTCGTCATGGATATTTTGTCTGCCGAAGAAGTTAATAATATTAAGAAGAAATTGAGCAAAGGTGGATTGAAAAAATGAGTTTTGATATTAATAGTCTCGTGGAAGTGCGATTACGCAATCCTGACGATTTTCTCAAGGTTCGTGAAACTCTCACACGAATCGGTGTAGCATCCAAAAAAGATAAGACCCTCTATCAGTCTTGTCATATTCTTCACAAGCAGGGTCGCTACTATATTGTACATTTCAAAGAGTTATTTGCTCTTGATGGCAAACCTTCCAATTTTTCTGAATCTGATATTGCTCGACGCAATACGATTACACACCTACTGAAAGAGTGGGACTTAATCGAAGTTGTGATCGAAGCGCAAACGGAAAATCCAGTATCCCCCATCAGTCAGATTAAGATTCTTCCCTTTAAAGAAAAAGACGAGTGGGAACTCGTTGCAAAATATAACATTGGTAAGAAAAAAGACTAACATTCTCTAAAAAACACTTGACTTATTTCTCAGTATAGGTTATACTGTATATAATGATTGATGATTGATAAGGAAATTGATTATGGTAGACGAAACATTAAAATCGCACATTGGAGAATGGCTTCGCTTAAAAGGCATCAGTGGTCATGGTAAGAATCGCATCCGTGAACACGGTGACTTGTGGTTGATCGAAAAAGTTATTGGTGACCGTGTACGGCTCCGTAGCAAAGAAAAGACCTTCAAGTGCGGTGGAGAAATGCACCACGATGGACGTTGGTTAGACCTTCCCTGGGATCGTAACTTTGAAAAAGTTGAGTTAGTAAAATTAAACGCTTTTGATTTTTAAATATTAGAAAGGACAAACATTCCGTGGTAACTCAATGGTAGAGTGGACGGCTGTTAACCGTCAGGTTGTAAGTTCGAGTCTTACCCACGGAGCCACTTTTTTGGTGAACACATTATTGTACGGTGATTAATGGAGAGGAAAAATCCATTATATTAGCAAGGATTCAGCACCAATGGCTTTTGACTGTACGACTCAAACAGGAACCTATTCGGGGATAGTGTGTTCACCAAAAAAGTGTTTTGCCGGCGTAGCTCAGTTGGTAGTAGCAATGGTTTTGTAAACCATAGGTCCGCGGTTCGAGTCCGTGCGCCGGCACCATTAAAAAACTTTCAAAAAACTATTGACTTTTTTGAAAGTTAGAAGTACAATAAGAATTGTAAGGTTGATGGTAATCTTATAACACCGACAGAAAAGAGAAGGGTATGTCGGACCTGAAAGGAAAACTTCTCTTTTCATTTTGTTTTAACTAAGAGAAAGTGAACTATAATATGACTAAGACTCAGAAAGTACTCACCGCGCTTCAAAGTGGTGAAACACTAACTGCAAAGCAGATTGAAGCTCGTTTTGGTGTAGGTAATGCCCGCGCTACTGTGTCTGCTCTTCGTATGCAGGGATTTCCGATTTATCTCAACGAATCCGTTGATACGAAAGGCCGTGTGAAGAATAAGTATCGTCTTGGTACTCCTTCCCGCGCAGTCGTTGCTGCTGGCTACCGAGCATTGGCAACAGCCTAAAGACAAACAGGGAGCGGGATCATCATTCTCCTTATCATCTCTCCCCGCTCCCTGTAATCTTTTTTTTGAGATGATGACTTTATTTGTATAAATAACTTTGAGAATGCCTTATAGGGTTCTCTACATTAACTTCGCTTTTAAAGGAGGTAACAATGGTTACATACGATACAATTCGCAAATTCGATCCATTTTTTGTTGGTGCTGACCGTCTCTGGAGACATGTTGATGATCTTCACAAGCAGGCAAATGCAAATCAAGCACAAAAATATCCACCTTATAATATTCGAAAAGACGATGAAGACCGCTACTCTATTGAAATGGCGGTGGCTGGATTTACTGAACAGGATCTTGACGTGACGTTAGAAGATGCCAAACTCACAGTCATTGGGAAGGTAGAAACCAAAGATGAAGCAAATCTTCTTCACAGAGGAATCGCAAATCGATCTTTCAGCCGGCAGTTCACGCTTGCCGATACCATTGAGATTGAAGGAGCCTACCTCGAACACGGTATGCTCAAAATCAATCTCAAAAACATCATCCCCGATTCTAAAAAGCCTAAGAAGATTGAGGTCCAGACCGGAAGCAAACTTCTTGAACAAGAATCGGAGAAACAACTCCTAGCAGAATAGATTATGATGAGGGAGTCTTCGGGCTCCCTCTTTTCTCTTGACATTTGATTATTGATATAGTATGATTAATTTAAACACAGTAAGGAATTTTATTAGTAACTCCAATTTGATTGGAATTTTGCGTCTAACTCCTTACTGTGTTTAACTCCTTGAAAGGAATTTATAATGACTCCAAAATATATTGCTGATTATGGTAATGGAAAATACCACATTCTAGATAGAGTTAAAGATACAATTATTTGGAATATTTCACTAGACGATTTTAGAACTCTCACATGGATGAAAGAACCTGGTGACTTAGCGATTGAAGCTGCACATGGTGCAAGAATTTCTAAGTGGTCAGCATCACAAGAATGGAAAGATGAAGATCAAATTCGAGAATTTTATTCATTGTGTGAAGAACGTAATGTTGAACTGAGATTATTGCCCGAAAAATCAATTAAAAAATATAGAGATTTATATTTTCCAGATGCAAAAAAAACTGATGAAGTTGATCTTCGTAGTTGGGCTAAAGCAATAAATGATAACACATATATTTGGGATGTAGCATTACGCCCAAAAAATGTTGAGTTTCACGATCCAAATGAAGATATCGATTTAGAAAACTTAACTCGTCTTACAGCAGGAAATCTATATAAACAAAAATTAAAAGATGCATCTCGTATAGTTTCAGCAGGAAATCTTAAATATAAAGAAACTATTCCTGGTAAAATTGCTTTTGGGGATGATTGTATAAATGCTGTTTATCATAGATTGAAAAATCATACTTCCGATGAACGTAATGGTAAGAATAAGATTGTTGATGGAGTAGCACATGATACATTTAATGGAAAAGATATTGAACTTCCATTATTAAAAGTTCTCGGTATTGAAATGGGCAAAAAGGGCAAAGTGAAGAATCCATCTAAACCTACACAATATACTTCTTGCATGATGACATTGATTGATCAAGAGGGAAAAAGATATATGAATCCTTCAAAACCAAACCAACCAGTCGGATTTAGAACAATCGCGCAGTTTGGAATGATATCTTCTGGACATCATTTTAAGCCAGGGTTTCTTCGCCCGAAGTTTTATCACCATGGAGTAAAAGAAATTTCTAAAATTTATTTCCAAGAAATTTTTGGTGATAAATATATGGACTCTTCAAATTTTGAACATGATAAACTTAGAACTTTTATCATGACCACTAGCCGAATTGCTTATGAACAAACTATTAAAGCAATGCGTGATTATCTGAATACTCCAAAAAACAATTTAGAAAACTTTTTAAAATAGTCAAGGAATTTTTTTAGTAACTCCAATTTGATTGGAATTTTCTTCCTAACTCCTTGATTTACCATTATAACTATCGGAATAAATTTTACGTGTAACTCCAATTTGATTGGAATTTTAATCCTAACTTATTCCGATAGTTTCTCTTGACATTTGGTTATGAAAGTAGTAATATATCTACATGACAAAATTCTATACAAATGTATCTCGCTACGGCAACAATATCCTGTATATCGGCTATGAGAATGGTCGACGGGTTAAAGAGTCCATAAAGTTTCACCCAACTTTATTTCTCAAAACAAATAATACAACGAAGTACAAGACGCTCGATGGTATCAGTGTAGATGCGATTGAGCCTGGTACGATGCGTGAATGCAAAGAGTTTATCGAAACTCACACCGCATCAAACTTCACTGTCTATGGTTATACTGATTATGTTGCTCAGTATATCAATGATCAATTTCCTAACACTTGCGAGTTTGATCGTGACACATTAAATGTTTCGTTTATCGATATTGAGGTTCAGTCAGACCAAGGTTTTCCTCATCCGAACGATGCTGCATTTCCCGTCACTGCGATTACGCTCAAGAACAACATCGACCACATCTATTATACGTGGGGTGTCGGTGAGTATGATGAATCTAACTGCATGATACAAGATGTGAAGACGAAGTACATCCAGTGCAAAGACGAACACTCTCTTCTGAACCGATTTCTCGCTCACTGGCAGATGAACTATCCGGACATCATTAGTGGCTGGAACTCCCAAGGGTTCGACTTACCGTATTTGGTCAACCGTATCGCCCGTCTCTTTGGTGACGAAGAACTCAAGCGATTGTCTATACACCACATGATGCCGAATGCAAAGACTGATCGGTTTACTGACGAAGTTTCGTTTGATATTCCTGGCATGTCACACCTCGATTACATGCGCCTGTTCAAAAAGTTCATGTATATTCCGATGGAGTCATATGCGCTCAATCATGTTGCGTATGTGATCCTTGGCGAGAAGAAGATTGACTACTCTGAGTTCGCATCTCTCAACGAACTTTATACGAAAGATTACCAGAAGTTCATCGACTACAACATCAAAGATGTTCAGTTGGTCGAACGGCTCGATGACAAACTTGGTCTTATTTCTCTCTGTATGACGTTGGCCCACAAAGCGAATGTCAACTACGAAACTCCATTTGGCACTACGAAGATATGGGATACGTTTATCTACAATATTCTTCAGAAGCAAAACATTGTACTCAGTCCACAGAAGCCAGTACTGAATGACCGCCGTATCGAAGGTGCGTATGTGAAAGAGCCGATTACGGGTATGCACGATTGGGTTTGTTCTTTCGACCTTAACTCTCTTTATCCGCATATCATTATGCAATGGAACATGAGCCCAGAAACGATTGAAGATGCTGTCTTTCCTGGCGTGAGTGTTGATGCTCTTTTGTCAGAAGAAAAGTTCGACATACCTCAAAACACTTGCGTAGCAGCAACTGGTCAACTCTTCTCTACAAAGAAGAAGGGCGTGTTCCCGAGTATCATTGATAAACTCTATGCAGAACGGTCAGACATCAAAAAGAAGATGCTCGACACAAAGCAAGAACTCGAAGACCTGGACAAGAAAGAAAAGTTCAAGCGGTTCGAACTTGAAAAGATTATCAGTCAATGCGATAACCAGCAGATGGCGATAAAAATTTTGATGAACTCACTTTATGGTGCCCTCAGCAATACATACTTTCGCTATTATGATATTCGCATGGCAGAAGCAATTACCATCTCTGGTCAGTTTGCTGTTCGCTGGGCTGCAAATAATGTGAATGCGTATCTTCAAAATATTTTGAAAACAAAAAAAGATTATGTTCTCGCCAGTGATACCGACAGCATCTATGTGAACCTTGGTGATCTCGTGAACGAAGTGCCTCAAGGCAATGATGAGAGTATTTGTTTTTTCATAGATAAAGTAGCGGAGCAAAAGATTGAACCTCTGCTTGAAGATTGTTATGCTAAACTTATGAATGCTGTCGGCGCTCGTGAACAACGAATGGTGATGAAGCGCGAAGTCATTGCGAGTAAGATGATTATCACTGGCAAGAAACGCTACATTGCTAACGTATTGAACAGTGAAGGCGTTCAGTATGCAAAACCAAAGATGAAGATTACTGGTATCGAATCTGTTCGTTCATCAACTCCGCAAGTCTGCCGTACTCTGATTGAGAAAACACTGGAGATTATCATCAACGAAGATGAAACCGCTGTGCAGAAGTTTATCGCAGACGCCCGCGTGGCATTTCGCGCTCTTCGACCAGAAGAAGTTGCGTTTCCGCGTGGCGTATCTGACCTCGAAAAATATACTGATAAAAAGGGTCTCAACGGATACGCGAAAGGCACTCCAATACATGTTCGTGCTTCGATTTTGTATAATCAAACTGTCATAAATAATAAACTAGAAAAGAAATACCCGCTCATTAAGAGTGGCGACAAGATTAAGTTTGCGTATCTCAAAGTACCAAATCGCATCAAAGAGAACGTATTTGCTTTCCCGGATGTCTTGCCGGTTGAACTCAATCTTGAAAACTTTATTGATCATGACAAACAATTTGACAAGTCGTATCTTGAGCCGATGAACCATATTCTGACTGCAATAGATTGGACTTCTGAAAAGACAAACACGATTGAGGACTTTTTCACATGAGTAATATACCCGCCGAATATTCAAATATCGACTTCGGTTTTAGTGCCGTAGATGAAGCAGAGTTTAAAGCCAATCAAGCAGAAGCAGAAGTTACTCCTCCTGCAATTGATGAGAATGACTTGAATCGTGTTGTGTTGAACTCTCTTGCTCCGCTCGAAGATAAGATTGATCTGTTGCTTCAGCGCCGTCAAGCCGAAGAATCCGATGACGTTCAACTTGCTATTGCACAGGCTCAAGATGAAGTTTCTGGTAAAGTCGCAGAACTTGAACAGATTATTATGCCTCTTCTTGTCAATCTACTAAAAACTGCCGACAAAGAATATCTTTACTGGCCAAACAGAAAAGACCAAGTGCAGGGTCAAATTGATAAAGTTTTAAAAATTACAAGAGGTTAATATGCCCGTGGCTATTCTTACTCTCATAGTCGCACTTGCCATATCTGGCGTTGCCGCTTGGTATTCTATTGTCGGTCTGATGGCTATCTTTGCTTCAGCCGCATTTGCTATCGCTGTTATGGGCGGTGTTCTTGAAGTTGGTAAACTTGTTACAGCATCTTGGTTGTATCAGAACTGGCACACCACACATAAGATGCTTCGTGGATATCTTACAGCGTCTGTTGTTGTATTGATGTTCATTACATCCATGGGAATCTTTGGCTTCTTGTCGAAGGCTCATATTGATCAGACGTTGGTAGGTGGAAATAATACTCTTCAAATTGAATTAATAGATTCAAGAATCAAACAACAGCAAAGGAGAGTGACTGATGCGACGAAGGTCATATCACAGTTGGACGCAGGTGTCGAGACGCTCATTGAGTTCGACCGCATTCGAGGACCACAGGGAGCAATCGCCGTGCGTGAAAGCCAAACTGTGGAAAGAGAGTCACTCAACGGAATCATTGAAGAAGCGAATGGACGAATTATATCATATCGAGAAGAAAGGCAAGAACTATCGAAGGAGCAACTGAAGTATGAAGCAGAAGTTGGACCAATACGATATATTGCAGAATTTATCTATGCTGAACGAGCAAATGAAGAAATGCTCGAATCAGCAGTCAGATGGGTTATTATTGCTATTATTTTTGTGTTTGATCCTCTGGCTGTTCTCCTTTTGATAGCCGCAAATATCAGTTTATACAAACCTAAAACACTTCGGACCGCAGTCAACGTCGAAGAAGTTGATAAAGAGTGGTCGGAGATCACCGTCGAAACAGACGTGCCTCAACCAGAGTTCAAAATAGAAAACGAAGATCCATCAAATACTGTGGAGTTTTCTGTGCCAGAAGAACCTGAAGTTGTAGAAGAGCCAAAGCCAAAGCGCAAGCGCGGCCGCCCGAGAAAGAAAAAACCTGTTGCAAATACAAGCACAGACTATGGGTCGATTACTGAAATTCGTAAGACTAAAAACGAAAAAGCATTGCGCGAAAATGGTACATACGGTCCTACAAAAAAAGATTGACATCTTAATCTATTCGTCATATAATAGAAACTATCACAAGGGAATAAAATGGAATGGCAAACATTTATGGGAATTACTTTTGGTCTATTTTTGATATTATGTATTCCACTCTTAATTTACATGCTTATACTATTAATAAGTTATCTAAAACGAGTGATTAAGAGCAATCAAAAAATAACGTTAGGCATTTTAATTATTGTGTTGTATATTATTATTGGTTTTTTAATGAGGTAGATATGTCGGTACTTGAAAAACTTACGAAGAACTCCACGATTAAACTTACATCAGTAATTACTGAATCGAAAGTTTTTGGTAAAAAAGATATGGCTCCAACTCCGGTGCCTATGATTAATGTTGCGTTGTCTGGTCGTGTTGATGGTGGTCTTGTACCTGGTATGTTGATGCTTGCAGGTCCATCGAAACACTTTAAGTCAGCGTTTGCTCTCTTGATGGCAGCAGCCTATCAGAAGAAATACGATGATGCGGTAATCTTATTCTATGATTCAGAGTTTGGTACACCGCAAGCATATTTTGAGTCGTTCGGTATTGATATGGATCGGGTTGTTCATACTCCAATCACTGATATCGAAGAACTCAAGTTTGACATTACAAATCAGTTGAAAGAGATTGACAAGGGCGACCATGTTTGTATCATCATTGATTCTGTCGGTAATCTTGCGTCGAAGAAAGAAGTTGAAGATGCACTGAATGAAAAGTCGGTCGCTGATATGTCTCGTGCAAAACAGATGAAGTCGCTGTTTCGTATCGTTACACCACATCTCAATCTCAAAGATATTCCAATGGTTGTTGTCAATCACACTTATAAAGAGATTGGTCTATACCCGAAAGATATCGTATCGGGTGGTACAGGCGCGTATTACAGTTCCGATGCTATCTGGATTGTTGGTCGCCAACAGGAAAAAGATGGCAAAGAGATTAAAGGCTATCACTTCGTTATCAATATTGAGAAGTCTCGTCATGTGCGTGAGAAGTCAAAGATTCCAATCACGGTCACATTTGAAGGTGGCATCAGTAAATGGTCTGGTCTGCTTGATGTAGCAGAAGGCGGTGGATATATCAACAAACCGAAGATGGGTTGGTACGAAGCCGTTGATCCAGCAACCGGTGAAGTATTGTCTGAAAAACTTCTTCGCGCAAAAGAAATCATCGATAACAAAGATTTCTGGATGATGATGTTCGAGAAGACAGACTTTCAAGACTACATTCATACAACTTACAGCATGGCAACAACTCCGATTATGAGCGAAAGTGAGGCTGAAGATGACGATACAGAATGATTACGAAGTTCTCTTCGATGAATACGAAGAAGAAAATCTTGCTCGAATTAAGTTGACTTCTCAGAAATGGGATGGTATAATATACAACTACCACACAGTTCGATTTCTGGAAGAAGACGAAGAAAATGCCACACTTAAATTTGAGTATGATGTAATATCCACGCCTGAAGAGTTAGACGTTGATAATCTCACACAAGAAGACCATCAAGAATTTGAAAATCATCTTGGCGACATTTTAGTATCAATCATAGAGGAAGCAACATCGAATGAGACTGGAACAGACAATACTAAGCAACCTAATCTATGATGAAGAATATGCTCGAAGAGTATTACCATTTCTGAAAGGTGACTATTTTCAAGATCAAACTGAAAAGATTCTGTTCCAAGAGATTGACAAGTTTGTTGGCAAATATAATGGTTTGCCGACGAAAGAGACTTTGCTCATTGAACTCAACAAACAAGAGGGCATTCCTGAACAAACATTCTCTAGCCTTGTTGAATATATTGATGAACTTACTTTTGAGAAAAAAGATTCGGCTTGGCTTGTAAATAATACTGAAGAGTTCTGTCAAGAGAAAGCGGTCTTCAATGCCATTATGAGTTCGATTGATATCATCGAGGGTAAAAGTAAATCTGAAGATAAGGGTAGCATACCTACCATATTGTCTGAAGCACTTGGCGTTTCTTTTGATGATCATATCGGCCACGATTTTATTGAGAATGCTGAAGAACGATATGACTTCTATAATCAGAAAGAAGATAAGGTTGAGTTTGATCTTGAATATTTTAATAAGATTACAGACGGCGGCTTGCCAAACAAGACACTCAATGTTCTTCTTGCCGGTTGTGTTCATCCTGAAACTAAGGTAAAGATTAGGTATCGAAAGAAGCAGACATAATCTCAATATTAACATTTTTCCATTCCGTTTGTCCAATGTTGTCCTATTCTCCAATCAGGATTTGTTGAAAGAAACGCATTTCTATCTTCATCAGTATGGAACTTCTTTGTTATGGTGCCATTAGTTGCTGGCTTCTTGGCAGACAGTTTTCCACCCTTTTTGGCATTTTTTATCGTATCTTCTTTGGAAAGAGATTGAAGATTGAACGCATTACCAGATTGTTGCGATGCTTTACCACCTATACTTGCTCTTTCTTTTCTACCTTTTTCTGTGGACCACCAATAAAATGAGTTTTTTGAACCACTTTCTTTTTGAGATTCAATCCCTCGCAAACTCCACTCTCTTCGTTGTTCTGGAGTAGCACCATGAAATCCAATGCCATTATCTCTACACCAAATTCCAACCACTCTTCTTTGGGTAACAGTTAGATTAGCGCCAAGCATATTCATTGCTCGAAGGTCGTTTGGTTCTTTGTATATTTTCCACAACAAAAAATGTGCTATAATATGTTCTCTAACTGTAAGATATGTAAAGTTGAATGGTTCGTCTTCTCCGCCCATATGTTTTGGAACTATGTGGTGCTTGTGAAGACCAGATCCCGGAACATATTCAACAATACGATATTTTTTAGATTCACAAAGGTTGTGATAGATAGTAGAATAAATAATTGACATATGCTGTATCTCCGTATATAATAGATAGATATAGAGTAGGTAGGAGTTCGTACCTCCGTGACCTACATCTTTATTTATAATGAAAGGGTTTTTAATGGAAGATTATATTGAAAAAGAAGTTGCTATTGCTGAGATTGAAACTCTTCTTGAGAATGGTTATGATGTTGAAGTAGATTCACCCGATGGATATGTTTCTGTAAACTTCTTTGTCAATAAAGGAATGTTTGAAGAATACATTCTCCGAGATGACTTAACCGGCAACGAGTTGGTGAGATGTAATGCTGGACATCTATTTCAAAGCACAGTTGGATGGGTATCTGCGTCACAACTCGTCAATACCAACAACATCAGTATCCATATTCTTATGGATGACGGGTCGTATAAACCATGTAGCGTTGTAAAAACTGGCGACACAATTTCTATTGTTGATATCAACGTTGACCATCCAAACCATAGATATTATACGAATGGTGTTTCTTCGCATAACACCGGTGTCGGTAAAAGTTTATTCATGACTCACTTTGCTGCGGCAAATCTCCTCGCTGGCAAGAATGTTCTTTACATCACAATGGAAATGGCAGAAGAACGTATTGCTCAACGTATCGACGCGAATCTTCTCAATATTCCGATTGCTGAACTCGAAGGGTTTCCTAAGAAAATATACGAAGATAAGATTAACCGTCTACGCCTCAAGACTGGTGGTAAACTGATTGTCAAAGAATATCCTACTGCCGCTGCTGGTTCTGGGCACTTTCGACACTTACTCAACGAACTCCATCTTAAAAAGAACTTTCGACCTGATATCATCTATATCGACTATCTGAATATATGCTCGTCGGCAAGATTGAAGTTCGGTGCAAATGTTAACAGTTATTCATATATCAAAGCGATTGCCGAAGAACTTCGTGGTCTTGCTGTTGAGAAAAATCTACCCATCGTAAGCGCGACACAAATCAATCGTACTGGCTCTACGAATACTGACCCTGGTCTCGAAGATACCTCGGAGTCATTTGGTTTGCCAGCAACTGTCGATTTTATGTGCGCTCTCATCTCAACCGAAGAGATGGAAAATCTTGGTCAGATTATGATAAAGCAGTTGAAGAACCGATATAATGATATAACTGCTTACAAGCGATTCGTAGTCGGGATTGACCGAGCGAAGATGCGTCTGTTCAATACCGAACAATCGGCGCAAGATGACATCATGCAAGATAAACCTGTGATGGATAATACAACTTATGGAGAAAGATCAAAAGAAGAGGATCAAATGAAATGGATGACGAAAACCGCGGGGACGCGAGATTTCAGCGGGTTATTCTCGAACTGAGACATCTAAGTGAAGAACAACGCGAACAATATATCAAGGAATGTGAAATTGAATCGAAAAATTTTCGAAATGATGGATGGTCTATCGAGTTCTATAAAGAAATTTTGGAGGCAGCAAAGAATGTATGAGATTAGGAAAGCAGGTAACACATATCGTATCTATGACCGTGAGAACGAAAAATATGTTGCACATACTCAAGATAAAAACCTAGCAGAAAAGTATGTTACCGATATTCTGAGGAACAAAGGATTCGAAGGAGATATTCCTAATTTCTTTATGTCTGGAAAAAAATATGGAGTTAAATTACTAAGTCATTGATAATCAACAAATCTTTTTTTCAAAAAAATGATTTAGAGGGTTGACTTATTTCTTATCCTAGAGTATACTGTGTATATGATGATGATTGATAAGGAGATGATAATGAAAAAGATTTCAGACGAATTCCACAACGAACTTTGGGTAGGTATGAATGAGGCCTTATCCAGAACAAAAAACTATCATAGCGATGGTGCTGTCAATTGGAGTTATGTAGACGCAGATGTGTACATGCACTTGGCAAAGCTATATGATGTTCGTAGCAGTAATAGCCTTAACGACAAGTATGTAACACTATTCGAGAAGGCATGTGATATAATAGAGGAGGGGATCGCCGTATGCAAACCCTCGAAAGTGAAGGAGGTTTAATTATGGGTTATTGTTATAGTGATTGGCGTCATAAAAAATTGACAGTTGAGCGTGAAGATGGTCAGTTTCTTTTTAACTACGGTGAGTCAGAAATAAATCTGGCAAACAATCTGAAAGATACCGCTATTCAGTTGAGGGAAGGTGCTTCAGATGAAAAAGATATGGCTATACGATACATAGAACATCTTACCAGTCTTCTTGAAAATGGCAAACTTGAAGTGAAGTGGAATATCAGTTGATGAAATTTGATTATCTTGATGCAGACATCGGCGCAAAAGTCGTGAGCAAAAAGGGATTTACCTATGCTCAGTTGAAAACTGCTTTTGACGATCTTACTCTTCATATGGACAATTGGAAAGATCCAATTCGTTCTTTCGTTCTCGCCAGGACATTTGATATGTATAGCGAGGCATGTGAGTTTTTTACTGGTAGCATTCTTGAGATTGATGAGGTCGCTGCTAACGGAAAACTTTACTACGTGAGTGCCGATGGTTACTATCGTGCAGTAGGAGCTTAATTATGTTTACACGTCTTGCTGAATTTACTACTCTTCTCGTTTTCTTTGCCGCTGGTTGGTTTGCATTGGTGGCTTTCGCATGAGCGTGATTACAGAAAAAGACGTAATCACCGCAGTGAAGTTATGCATGAAAGAACTTCGTAAAAAGAAATATGAGTTCAATCTTAAACCAAGCGACACGAAGACTGCTCTAAATTGCCTCAAAATCTACAACCGTAAGAATGGAAGATCGAGAGCTGGCTTCTACAGCTTGAAGATTAATCTCCAATGCTGGCAGTTTGGTAACAAACAATGGTCTGAGTACAAACGTCTTAGAGATAATAAAGTGTTTGGCTCAATCGATGTTGTCGATGACCGTGATATTCTTATGTGCTTGGTTGCTCATGAAGTTGCTCACTTTGTACAGTATACTTGTTGGAGTGCGATGCCAGAATATCTTCGTAAAAAATGTATGAAAGATCGTGGTCACGGCGAAGGATTCCAAACGATATACAGATATCTTCGTGGCGGTCTTGTGAATCCAATAATTGAATCAAAGAGGACATAATATGAAAGAAGTAAAAATAATCGGCGAAGTTGGTGGCATTCTTGGAGCTTTGATGATTGCTACCAATACTGATGTTTCTGCTTTTGGTTTTATCGCTTTCACTATTAGTTCTGTTGCTTGGACGTTTGCTGCTTGGAAAATGAAAGAGTATCAACTGATGCGAATGTCTATAGTATTTACTGCAATAAATATATTGGGTATGTACAGGTGGTTTACATGAACGATATCTATGTCGAAAATGGTTCTAAGAAAAATCGTGATCTTGCAGAGCGTGTCGTTGCATTTTGTTTGAACAAGATGCTACCTCGTCATCGCACCGTTCAAGTCTGGGTCGAGTTCGAAAAGATAGACGAATGGGGATTTTGTTACGCTGGTGAAAACGAGCGTGATATCTATATCTCTTTGAGTTATGACCTTTGTAATAAAAAGAATAGAGAAGACCTTATTGATACAATCTGCCATGAGATGATACACTGTAAGCAGATTGTTCGTAAACAATTGGTTGACTTTATGAAACCACCATATGTTCAAAAATGGTTATGTCGCGATGGTAAGTATCGTCGGTATGACAATCTTCCTCATGAGTCAAAACCATGGGAAGTCGAAGCGTATCGTGATTCCTGGAAGTATGCAAAGGAGTTTATCGATAATGAACTATGATGATACGATTGATATGATAAACAGCGTTACTCGTGATATTGCTGCTTGGGATCTGCGTAGAAACGGCGAGTACCCAGACGAAGGTGCGATTGATGACTGGATCTATGAGATGAACTTAATGGGAAAGAAGGAATCATTCGCAAAACTTTGCAAAGAATACTGGAAGGAGTATCTTGAGCCTACTTCTACTGTGCATTGATTATAAATAGTCAAAAGATATTCGAGGCTATTATGAAGACATTTAGCAGATACTTAGAGGAACAAGATATGGTTGCTAAAACCGTAGACACAGTTATTGCTGAAGCCGATGCCAAAGCTGATTTGACTATGGAAGAGATAAAGTCTAGGTTAACCGCTGCTGGATATAATAAGTTCAAAGATAGGTCTAGCCGCCAAGTATTTGTTCTTGTCGATAATGTCAATCGAGTAGAGCTATTACAAAAAATTGAAAAAATATTTTCTCCTGAACGCGCAAAATATGATCCTGAAAAAGGATCGTCTTCAGTGGGAATGGTAGTTGTTGGTCGGTTTACAATAGGAGCATCTCCCGCTAGTAAACAAGGAAAAAAATCTGCTGGATTAGATAACGAAGATACTTTAATTGATAACATTAATTCTTTTGTTAAAAATGGACCGATGAATATAAAGTTCATTGCCGCCAGAAAAACATTTCAAGTTGATGATGTGATTAAAGCTATTGAAATGGGCCGTGATACTTCTGGTAGAAAAAAATCAGATGTCAATTTACAAACAAAAAGTGGAAAAATAATTCCTATCTCTTTAAAGAAAGATGGAGCAGAGATGTGGGAATCTGCGGATTCTTACTATGCCAAAAGAGCAAAAGATACAATTGATAAACTTATTATTGACAAAAAAGTAACGTTGTCTGGTGGAAATATTAAAAAGATTACTCCTAATATAGCGATTAAAGCAACAAAAAGAGAAGCAAAAGATGTTGTTTTTGGTTCCGATTTATTAGGCAAAGGCGCTGTTCTTTATAGAACTTGGAAAGCAAGCGACTTTAAAGTGACCGAAAATGGTAATTTAGAAATTACAACATCAAAAATATATACTAACGAGCGAGAAGTGGAAAGTGGAGATCACTCTGTTTATTTCTTGATAAGAAATGACAGTTCTCGAAAAGGATCAAAAATATATCCAGGTATACGTGTTCTTGCCGTTGGCAAAACAAGAATCAATAAGAATGTATTAGTGGTCAAAAAATAATGTTCAATCTTAAACAATTCATAGTCGAAGAAAAAAATACTCATATGAATCACATCGAGGAGTTGATATTCCTCGGCGGCGTTAATGGTACACGCCAAGCGATTAACTTCTTACGTGATCTGCGTGATATGCTTCGTGGTAACGCCGATAAAGCAGTTGATATTACAGTGAAGTGGGACGGTGCCCCAGCCATATTTGCTGGTATTGATCCAGAAGACAGTAAGTTTTTCGTGGCGAAAAAAGGATTGTTCGCTAAGACCCCTAAGATGTACAAGACGAACAAAGACATCGATAACGAACTTTCTGGTGACCTTGCGAAGAAGTTTAAAGTTGCTCTGGCTGAGTTCTCGAAACTTGGTATTAAGAAAGGCGTCTATCAAGGCGATATGATGTTTACGAAAGGCGATGTCAAAGTTGAGACGATAGACAAGCAGAAGTATTATACATTTCAGCCCAACACGATTGTTTATGCGGTTCCTGTCAATACACTTCTTGGTAAGCAAATATCAAAGGCGAAGATTGGTGTTGTTTGGCATACGACATATACAGGTAATTCCATTCAGAACATGAAAGCATCTTTTGGTAAAGGAATTGCTAATAAGTTAAAGAAGTCTTCTACCATTTGGATGGACGATGCGAACTACCGTGATATATCCGGTAAAGCTACATTCAGTGCAAAAGAATCGACAGACTTCGATACAATGCTCTCTGGTGCTGGCAAACTGTTTCAAAAGATGGACGGTGAAGCATTCCGAACGATTACAGAAGATAAAGACCTTCGTGAAAAAGTAATGACATTTGTAAACACATATGTACGTGGCGGTAAAAACTTTCCTGATCCAAATAAAATGACGAAAGAATTGATTGACTATCTTACTGACTGGTATCAGAAGGAGATAGATAAAAAGAAAACCGAAAAAGGTAAAGCAGTTTGGAAAGAAAAGCGTGATATTCTTGTGAATAAAATTGTAATGAATAAAAATCAAATTGAAGCGATGTTTAGTCTGATGAAGATTCTTGTTGAACTCAAAGGTATGGTGATCGCTCAGTTTGATAAAGCACAAGAAATCGATACGCTACTAAAAACTGCGAAAGGGTTTCAAGTGACGAAACAAGAAGGATTTGTGGCAATCGACAAACTCAAAGGTGGTGCTGTAAAACTCGTTGACCGATGGGAGTTTAGCCGTGCCAATTTCTCGCCTGAAATAATGAAAGGTTGGCAAAAATAGTTTTTATAAATAATAAAAACTAACTACTCCCAGTTAGTGTACGCAAAACCTGAGGAGAGCAAATGAGTAAAATAGGATTTGTATATATTTGGCATGACACTAAAAGAAACCGCTTTTATCTAGGGTCTCATTTAGGATCAACTGATGATGGATATGT
>Ga0208134_1000706_pt1 | contig 21608 bp, 28 predicted proteins | sample VirMetDEL_Mar_31_FD_184515 | JGI IMG/M metagenome (GOLD analysis project Ga0208134, IMG submission 184515) | Aqueous microbial communities from the Delaware River and Bay under freshwater to marine salinity gradient to study organic matter... | ecosystem: Environmental > Aquatic > Marine >... | reverse complement strand
AAAGTACCATAAGATTGCCTGTGTGTCACGCATATTAAAGCCGACCATTTCAGAAACATCCTTGATCATTTGATCCATTATTTCTCTTTCTGCATTATTTCTAGGCTGATCTGCATTAGATTTTACACCATCCTTAGTAGTAATATACATATTACCAGCCTTACGATTAAATCCTCTAGTAAACCAAATATCTGGTACATTATTATCACTTAGGCCTTTTAGGTTTTTCATAAATGGACCAACTTTAGGACCAAACATATCAGCCCCTAAAATTTCTTTATTCATAGCACCAGCCATTTTATTAAAACCAAATGCAGTTCTCATAGCATTTACTTCTTTAACTGTCGTAGGTGTTTCTAAAAATAACAAGAATTGCTTTAGTCCATACTGTTCTATAAATTTTTCTGTAAATTCTAATTGTGTTTTAAGATGTGGCCTTCTTGTCCATCCAAGTCCTGTTTCTGGATTTGTTTTAGGAAGCGTTCCAGTATCTGCGTATTGTTTTAATAATTTAACAGCTACTGCCCAATCACTTCCAACAGGTGTACCTGGTGAAGCTATAGCAGTAAAAAAAGGAACTAATTCTTTTAAGATAGGCTGTTCTTTTATAACAGGAACATAATCGTCAAGCATGGACATTGCATCGTTAACATCTTTATCATACCATCCAGCACCTGTTACTTCTTGATCTAATTGATAATTAATTTCTTCTACAGAATTATTGACAATAGTTTTAAAATCATCTGGATTTTTAATATCTAAAGTTTTTTGATTAGTATCAAAGTAATTAACAACATCATCTAGCATTACTTTATTTTTGTTAGTTGCTTTTACAATTTTACCTGTTCCTTCTATAGCTTGATTTTCTATAATCATGTTTACTGCTGAAGAACTATTTTGTTCTAAAAGATTTAATTGTTCATTTTCTTTTGCAACAGGAGGATAACCATCTTTTAATTCTTCGGGTGTAGCTGATGCACTAAGAGATTTAAACTCTTCCATTACCTCTGGATCATTCTTTCCCTTTTTAAATATTTTACCAAACAAGGTTAAGGCTGGTCCAACAAACTCACCAACAGGACCAATAGGTCCATCTGCTACAATACTTTTTATTTTTTCTTCAAAAACACTATCAGCAGTATAATCTTCCTCTGGTGTTGCTAACCAATTAATAAACTCTTTGGCCATACTATCAGCCTGTGTCTTATCTACTTTAAACACATCAACAAAAAATCCTACTAGGTTTGGATCACCAGCAACTTGAGCAGTTGCTACTGTTGCCCCTTCAGTCATCAATCCTCTAACAATAGGTCCTAATATTTTTCTACCTTGCAGAATACCATTAAATAATTTGTAGTATCCAACACCAGGAGTCATGTACTGTGTTAAGCCTTCAGCAAATCCACCAGCCATTGTTTCTGTATTTCCAATATTAGGATAAATATTATTTTTAAAAAACTCACCAAACTCTTGAACAGAGTTATCACTAACAAGGTCTAACTTTTCTAATGTTGCCATACCAAGACTACCAACACCCTCGGCAAGTTTAGCACCACCACGCATCATGCCTGTACCAATATCTTGATTATACTTTAATGCTGTTTCTCCAATTTGCTTGTAAGTATTAAAAGTATCCGTTGCGTAATTCTTTACCTGGTTAAAAAAACCATCCTTTGAATTATTGTATTGTTTGTATCCATCTTCCGTTAAGACAAAATCTTTAGAAGAGTTTTTGAAATCATAAAAATTTATTAGGTTTTCTTCTAGGCTACTCATTATTCCATATCCTCCAACAATTCTTGTAATGTTTCTAGTTCTTCAATTATTAAATTGATTTGATCATTGGTAACGGGCTTTCCTTTAATTCTAGGTCTTGAAAATTTTTTATCTGGAAAGATTAAATTATCTTTTGTAACTTTACCTTCTTCCATTTCTTTTAATTCTTCTAATTCATCAATAAGTTTATCAATGCCAACAGAGTCATTTAAAAATTCAGTATTAACATTCTCATAATCATCTTTATAAAAATTCTTAAAGTATGAGTTCCAACTAGGACCAGATAATGCGTAACCACTATCAACACTTTTAATATTTTTTTTAATATCTTTAACAGATGATTTTTTAAGTAAATCCGTATTGACGTTGCTTGTTAAGTCTAATACTTTTGCTTCTATATCTGCACTTGTTGCATCGGGATGCTCTCTAATCCAATCTAGTAAATCATTTGATTTTTCACGGTATAAATTAGCTGAAGCCTTATCCTTAGTTGATTGATTAATAATTGTAGCTTCTGAATATCCAAAGGCATTACGCATATACCGATCACCAATTTGAAAGGCTTTTGTTTTTGATGTTTGTAAATCTGCATCAAGTTTAATTTTTTGATCTAAAGTTATATCTCCAGCATTTCTTGCTAGTTGTATTTTATTGTGTGTTAAGTCTTTAGTTATTAATAAATCATTAGATAAATTTTCTAATACCTTTTGTTCGACAAATTCCCCTCCATCATCATCCGCATCTAATTGCTGTGATAATTCAATAAACAGTTTATCATTTATTTGTCTTGCTTCTTGAACAACTAATTTTGCTTCTTCAAAATCATTATCAAATCTTGCACCGTAGTACCTAGCTTCTAAATTACTAATAGCATCTGTATTTTCTAATTCTAATGCCTTGTCCTCATCCTCAAATATTTTAATAACATTGTCTTTCCATTCTTTAACAGAGTTTCTAAACTCCTTTTGTTTATCCTCTGGTAGACTTTCATAAATACTTTTATACCCATCAATATTAAAATTAAATGATCCTTTTAAAACATTCTTATAAATAGATACTGCTGTAGAAGGATTAATGTTTTCTGGTTTATCAATAAAGTTTTCAAATAAATAATTTTTCTTTGCATTAATAACTTCTTTATCAAATGCTTTAGACCAAGTATCAACTATTGCCCCTTTACCATTATCAATTAACAATTGTTGTATTCCTAATTTTTTTGCACCTATTTGTTGATCAATGCTAAATTTATCAGTAGGACCAGCAGATATAATATTTTTTAATTCATTAATTTCTTCGTAAGCATAAGTTTCTACCGATGCTTCATTTTGAGATATTGTTTCTGTTAAAACTTTATTAGAAAAATTTCGTAAGTGTGTGTTACCAGCAATACCTAATTCTGCTTTTAATTTAATTGCTGTAGCGGGATCAATATTTATTAGTGAGTCTGTGTACCCTTGTATAGTAGCATTAAGTTTTTTAATTACACTATCTGCATCGGGTTTTATTGCAACTGTTGGATCAAAAAAGTTTTCTACACTTTCATCATAAATTTGATTTAATTGTGTTTTAGCTTTGATGACTATATCCGTAGATAATAAATTCATTAATGTTGCTTTGATAGTTTGACCTTTGACTGTTTCATCATTGGCCCCTCTCTCTTTTAGTAACTTAGCTTTCTCTGCTGGATTAGCTTCATAAAAATGATCTACACTAATAGGATTTTCTACAGCAAACTTTTCAGCATCCCTCATTATTTGCTTAGATGATTGCTCATTAGCGTAACTAACAAGAGAACCAATCTTTTGATTAAGACTATTGAACATATTAGCTTGTTCTTTCAAACCAGCAAAACTTGTACCTGGTACTGAAAAACCTTGTATGCCTAATTTTCTATATGCGGGTATCTGTGCCATTATTATCCTGGAGTTTTAGTTTTTGGTTTTTTCTCAAACATACCTTGTTGTTGCATACTCACCCCTTGCATAGCCATCGTAGCAAAAGCATTTATGTATCCAGTTTTCTTTGCTACTTTTCCAGCTTGTCTTAGTTGCGATGCTTCAAAGACAGTCATGCCTTTAATAAATTTTTCATTCAATTGTGTTAGTTTTAATTCTTCTCCACCAGCCCTACGCATAGATGTCGTTAATGTTGTTAAGTATCCCTCAAACCCAGCACCTCCAGAACCAGCCCTTGCTACTGCTGTTGCTAAAGTTGCATTAAGATTAGCTAATGCTACATTGCCTTGTTCTTTTGCTTTTGTGCCTTCTACTTTACCTTCAAACTCTTTTGTCATTGCTTGTGCATCGTAATATGCTTTCATAGCTTCACCTTGATAAATTTGACCATAGGCTTGTACTGCTGTTCCCGCTACTGCTACTGCTGTCCAAAAAAAACTCATTGACCCGTACTCACTTTGTATTCCAAACCAAGCAATGTAAAAAATAATGGTGCTGATTGTGAAATGGTTATTTGCCCTTGGTTATCATAACCCATTAAAGGCATAATTCTTTTCTTCCCTGTAAAAATATTATTACTACCAAGAGTAACAGGAAATGTTTCTACAGATACATCACTACCGTTAAGCGTAATGTTTTCTGTTAAATATAAAATTAATGTTGCTTCTAGTATTCTTTTTTTCATGCCAATAATTGTGCCACTAGGTAACTGTGTTTCAACAGGCATGGTTGTAATTGTTGGTGTGTAATCTAATCCTACTTCAATGTAGGTTGCTGGAGTTTCATCAGATGTTATAGCACCAGAGGATACAGTTTCATCCGCTAGTGTTCTTCCGTTATTAATTACTTTAACTGACTTTGCTTCTAAATGTGTTAATCCCGATATTGATGTACTACCAGGTAAGTTTCCCGCTACCGAAGAATATTGTACAGCACTATCTAACGTAAAATCATCATTCCATTTTTCTACATTGTAAACAGTAGAACCATTAATAGATCGTTTGATAACAAAGTATGTTGTATCTACATCAACACCTACATTAATAAAATCACCATCGGTTGTTTGAGAAGAGGGGGCTACTACTTGTTGTCCTTTAAGAATAGAATATGTTGTTAGGTTTCCATCTGTTCCATTGACAATTAATAGTAAATCCCCTTCATCTGTCGATGTTGCTCTTCGTAAAGCCATATCGCTGGGTGCTTTAAGTAAGTGTGATGATAGTAAAGAAATATTATTTGAAATGTAAGATAACTCTACATCAGAAAAGTTAAACTCTCGTAATGATTTACCAGACCGTTGAATAAATAATGTACCACTCTCTGCTATAACAGGGCGTATCCCATCTTTACTTCCTCTTCTTGTTGATGGTCTTACAACAACATTAGAAGGTGTAATAGGATTTAGGTCTGATTGGGGTAAATAAAATTCTCCACCCTTTGTAAATAATTGTAAATCTCTTCCACTAACAATACCGTTAATGGCGTTCATTTGATCTGTGTCTATAGTAAAAAATATTCCATCATCATCTAAACCCTCACCAGGATTAAAATCAAAAAAATCATTTACTCTAGAAGCCCACACACCTGTTGGTAATGTTTTACTTCCACCAAAGTATAATCTCCCTTCATGAAATACACAGGACCGTGGATACCCGTAAGTACCAGACCAGGCATCTACATAATCTGTTTCTAAAATCCAATCACCATTTGCTAAAGCATCCGTAGAAAAAAACGGTACTTCCACAATTGCCTTAACAGAAGTTGCTGAAGTAAAATCAACTATTCTTGCTCTACCTATTCCATCTTTTGCTTCGACATAATCATTAATATTACCACTTGCAAAAACACTAGCCGAAGCTGTTAGTGTAACATTACCATCAACAGCGGAAGGTGTTAGTGTTCCCGAAGGTTCAGAAGTTGATAAAGTAAAAGCATACTTAGGTGTAAAGTCAAAACTAATATCACTAATAGTCCAGGTGCTATGTGATCCACCTCTAACTATTTTTTTAGGGGCCATGTCCTCTTGCACAATAATTAATGTGTCAGCAGACTGTGTCCAATTCATTGTACCAATATTTGCTGAAGCAATACTTGTTGTTAAATAATCATCACTTCCACCATTAATCCCTGTTTGTAGTACACCGCCTTTGTAAACATACATTCTATTATTAACAAACAACAGCATATACGATTGTGTTGTTGAAAATTCAAAAGGTACTAAACGACATCCACTTTGCGGATTAGACGCAGAAGGTATAGTTCCTACATACTGAAGTCCAGGCCTTCTTGTAACTCCACCTTGAGGTTGCACTAAAACATTTGTTGCAGAAGATAATCCGTTATAATATTGTTTAATATCGGTTCTACTTCTTAATAGGGGATCAATCTCACCTGTTGTAAAGTTAGACTGAAAGCTCGTAACTCTACTCATTATTTTCTAATTTCTACTAATGGAAAATCTACTATTGCTTGAGGAGGATTTCCTCTGCCATCTATATTCATTGCTTGTCTAAAATAACCACCACGATTATTTTCTGAAGGACCACCTAAAGCAATATTACGCCAGTAGTTTCCCTTTTCTGTTTGATCAGTAATTGGTTCTGCTAAATGCCACGCCATCATGTATTTCATTAATTGCACAAAGTATGTTGGCATTAAATCTTCTGGAACTCGGTAAACGTAATCTATGTAAATAGTTGTTTCATTTGTAAACAATTCATTACCGTATATTTCAAATGATTGTATAGGATGAGTAAAAGTATTTGATGTATTAAAAACAGCAATAGGATTTCCCGCTATAGCATCGGCTGGAAGAGGGTACGCATACTTCCATTCATTTATTGGTGTTGTAGTTGATTGTGCTAAGACAACTTTCTTTGTACCCCATGACCATTTATACATAGTCAATGTTGAATCTCTTATGTCGGGATATAAAGCCTGGCATAGTCCACTTGCTTCTGTGCCATCTGTAAAAGAGGTGATAACATTAGCCCCAAGCATCCTTAGAGCATCAGCACATATTCCCACATCTGTATCACCACTAGCCATAATATCCTTTTGTAAAAGGGGGCCGAAGCCCCCTCGTTAATTAAGTTTAGTCTGAGTCAGTAACAGCAATAGTTGTACCGTCACTCACATCTACAACGCCACTTGCGTTAGATAAGACAATAGAAATTACCATTGTTGGTGCATCGCTATCATATAAAAACATGATATCGCCCACTTTCAATAGGTCACTTGCAGTATTGAAATATCCAGCAGTATTCATATCCGCTGTACTATCTGTAGTAGTATAAGTCCACATAGCTGGTGCAGTACCAGCTCGGCTATTACCACCAATCGGATTTAATCCGTCAATTGAAAAGGCCATATTAAGACTCCCTACAAGTTATCTCAACAATACCTTCAGCATCAATGCCAACAGCACCAGCAGAGAACATAGAGTTCACTAAGAATGATGCCTTTTCTGGTATGTAGTTGATTTCAGTTTTTTGTGCCATATTTTCGGCTAAACCTACACTAGATTTATGCCATGCTAATACCGTTCTATCAGAAGAACCATCAACAGCTAGACCGCCTTCATCTCTATCACCAATAGTAATAAATTTGAAACCAAGGAATGTATCAATGGACCCTGTTGCAAGAACACGCACAGTATTTGTGTCAATAGACTTTACATCAGCTTCATCTAATAGACCTTGCATACTCTTAGCGTGACATAGAATAAATCTATCTTCCGCTGGTACGTTTTTCGTATCCATTAGTTGCTTCGCTTTTAAAAGTTTATCAACGTTTAAGTTAGTATTAGAACCACCAATTGAATTGGCTACAGTTAAAGATGTTCCAGCACCATCAATCGCATCAATGATCATTTGATCAAGTCTACGCCCAATAGCTTTTGAAACTACTTCTACTAGTTCTCTTCTTTCGTCAAAGTTTACCTTTGCTTGCATAAAAATATCACTATATTCACCAGCAGAGTAATCTGTCATAGATACAGATACTTGACTGTGAGCAACACCCAATGGCGTAATGTCCGCTTGAGGTACTCTTAATGTAGCACTACCTTTACCAATTTTAGGAAACTTATAAGTATTGCCCTCTACTCCCGATCTTAATCGAACAGTATCACGAAGCACACTTGATGCTTGGTAAGCCTGTTTAACTTCAGAATCAAAAAGAGTAACATAAGCAGTAGATAATGTTAAAGACATAATATCTTTCCCTTTTAATTAATAAGTTTGATTTCAGTTGTTCGATTAACTCGGCTGAATATATAAATGTTCGGCCATAAAAAATATGGTTGTCGATCTTAGAAATCTATTTCATATTATAAAAAATTTGTGAAGGTCAACAATTATGCAACAGGTGCTTTCACCGATCCACCGTAGGCTTTCTCAAATGCTTTTTCTACTCTACTTCTATACGCTGGGTCCGTTAAATATCGTGGATCAGCAATCATCGAATTAAGTTCATCACCAGAAGGTTGTCCTTCTATGTCAACAGATTGAGTAGGAATAGTTTGTTCCCCGTAGTACCGTCTAATTTTATTTAATACTTTTATACCATCAGCAGTTCCAGCCATTGCTTGAAACTCATTCATGTCATCCGCACCCAATACACCTTTGCGTACTAAGCCTTTTGCAAAATCACGGATACCAGCAACTAATTGATCAGCATTAGGTCCTAATTTTTTTAACTCTTGTTCTCTTGCAAACTTTGTATCTTCTGTATTAGCTTCCGTAATAGATAACACGCCCTGGGCTAATTCATCATACGCACCTTGGGTAATACCATGCTTTAAAGACCAATCATGAAATGTCTTTACTGTAGGATCATCCATTGAAAGATTTTTATCAGAGAATACTTCAGTATTATATTCTTTAGGTGCTTTGTGTTTACCTTGTTTAAATTGTGTTTCTAATTCTGTATACGACTTAGCTAACTTTTCTAACTCTGGTCCGTCATCCCCCCAAAACTTTTCTGGAATAAAATCTGGTCTTTCGTATTCTACATCCTCTGGCTCTTGACCATCCTCTGCTATTGTCGCTGGTTCATTTGATTTATCTATGTGTGATAATTCTTCATTTGCTTTAGGTGCATTATCTTCTACTACCTCACTAGCTAATCCATCTAATAATCCTGTATCTTGTTGTGTTTCTTGTATTGCTTCTTCAGCCATTTTTAACCCTTTCTATTCTTGATTTTATTTCTCTAACTATTGAGTTCTGTCCTTCTCTTGCATAACCAAATGAAGGTTCAGCCCCAGGTATCCACGCTGGTTGATCAATAGTTTTACTTTGCAAATGCTTGAGTAATTTTTCACCATCTTTCGTAGTAAAAACTCGTAAGTATAAACGATCTAATTCATCTTGATCTTGGTGTTGATTTTTTGTTAGCTTGACAGCATTAGCATTAACACCTTGCCATCCAGGATCATTTATTGATTGTATATGTTCTGATTGTGTATTTTGTTTCATACTTTTTTATTTTTGTTTGCAAAGTTACGGGCGGCCGCTACACTTGAAAAACCCCATTTCTTTAATGCTAAATTTTTTCTAGTTGGAGAACCATCTGGTTTTTTCATAGGTCCACTCATACCAGCAAATCTTGCGGCAAAAGAAACTCTTCGTGCATTTGTACCAGATGAAATTGGTTTTTTTACACCGTAGTGTTTTCTTCCAGCATCATTTAATCCGCCTGTAGGGTTTTGGTATTTCTTTTTCGTCAAGCACCCACCTCATTCGCTACTGCCGATGCGGGTTCTTCTAAAGGAGGAGAACCAGGAGGACCACCTTGTCCACCTTGCATTTGCATAGCTTGAGCTTGGGCCATTTGCATTGCTTGTTGTTGTATCATTTCTCTTTCTTCGTTTGTTGTACGAAGAGTTGAGCTGACACCTAATTTGTCTGCGATGAAATCTGCAATCGCATCTGGTTTAACTGTTGACATACCACCAGGTCCTAATGCTTGACACATTTGGAATAATTGCATGGCTTCATTTACTTCTTCCATGTTCTGTGCTTTAGCTAATGGAGATACAGGAATAACTTTTACTTCTAAGCCATTAACTTTTAAAGGCATTTCAATCATACCTTTTTCATCCATAATCATTAATGTTCTTTTAATAATTGGAACCATTGTTTCTGTAATCAATCTACCAAAAGACGCACCAAGATTTTGTGCTAGTTCTTTCATTCGTTCTACAACTTCGGTAGCTGATCTTGCACTCATGTTGTCGGGAGGAAGGCTTTCATCCATGAGCATCTTTTTAATACTAATGACTAAATCATTAATAACTAATTGCGTTACATTAAAATCACCAGCACGGGGAAGAGGGGCTAATGAAGCACCTTGCGGTCCACCGTTTCTTGCAACAGGAATAACTGCTCCAGGTACAATTTTAATTGTTTGCGGATTTAACACCCCATCATCACTTGCTGTATAGACACCAGAGATAGCAATGGATGCGTTCTTTAATAATAATTCTTTTGTTTTATTTAATGTTTTAATATCGGGTAATGCGGATACAAGAGGACCTCTACCGTACACTTCACCAGCCACTTTTGTAAAACGACTAACAATCCACGGGCTGTTATCCATATCTCTGTACACTAATTCTGATTGTGATTTTTCATGGATGACATGATAACAATAAGTACCCATTTCCATATCGTAAATAGTTGCTTCTAATAATTCTACATCTTCCCCTGGTTTGTTTTTCATTAACTCTAAAACAGGATCGGGTATACTTGCATCTGGCCATTGACGAAGAATAGCTTCACCTCTTACTTTCATTCTACGATAAACATTATCAATAGAACCGTAAGGACCTTCTTCTAAAGCAACAAGATACTGAGGAACGGGAGTAAAGACAATAGGATTAACATCATCACCAGGTTGTACTAACATTACCGCAGTACCAACAGCTAGGTCTAAAATAAATTCACCCATTGCTAAATCAAAGTTTGATTGTCGTAAAACAGAAAATAATTTATCTAAGTACATATCCAATGCCATCTGTACTTCTTGTTTGTTTGCTTCTGGTATTTCGTTTCCTGGTTCTAGTCTGCACCATTTTTTATAGGGTGGAAATAATCCCGATTGTATTTTATTCGCAAAGCGTTGCGTTGAATCTATGGCTGTAGAGTCAAAGACTACGTTCATTTTGTTTTGACCAGGAACACCGCCTTCATAAAAACCATCGTATAAATTACGTTGTGGTAAAGCATAACGATAGCAATCCTCATAAATAGATCGCCAGTTATCTTTACGGGATAGGGCTTTTTGATGCCTACCAATAATGTCTTTAATAGGTAATGGCATTAACTAAAATAAACCAACAATAATAATAACAACTATAACTAAACCAGCTATTACAGTAATCTGACTTTTTTTATTTAATGAGATAAACCAATCTTTAATATTTTTTAGCTTTTCCATATTTCCTTTTCATGTCACCTTTAGGTGTATTTTTAATTTTACCGCCAGTAGAAGAAGCATACGCTTTAGCACCAGCCATACCTTTCTTTGAATAACTAAAATTTTTAGTCTTTCCGTCTTTAGTCACCACTTTCGGCATCTTCGTTTTCCTTTATCTTTTCAGCAATCTTCTCTTGATTAGAAGGCTCATCCTTAAATCGTGGATTGCGTATGTAAATTTCTTCAGCCAAGTTTTGATCCTGTGTCACCTAATAATATTTTTCTTCTATTTCTAACCGAAGCTACTTGTGTCATTTGATCTGTTGTATCTAAATTTTTTTTTCTTGTAGAACGAACTATTTTTGTTCTTGATACTGTTGTACTTTCTGGTGCAGTCTTTTTAACATTAACAACTTTCTTTTCAACTTCTGGCCTTCTTTCCGTAGCACGGGATGTTGGCTTAATAGTTTCAACTATTGGCTTTGTTACTTTTCGTATAACCTTTGTAATTGGTTTTACTATTGGACTACCACCCATTATGACCTCCTAATTGTTTCATACGGATCTCTCACCGATACGGTGTCCGTAAGTGTTGGGCCTACGCCCGTAGGTTCGTTTTCTGGGTTCAGTAACATTCGTCTATTTGAACGAAGTGATTTTGTACGGGAAGCAATCTTTTTTAATTCCGTTTTTCTTTTCGCATTAGCTATTTCTTCTCTTTCATTTTGAGCATCAATTACCGATTGTGGCATTTCTGGTTTTTGTGGCTTTTGAAATAAACTTCCCATTAATATATCCTTGCGTACATTTCCCAGTCTGATTGATCAGTACCAAACTTTCGCAATACGCCTTCGCTGGTAAAATACATTGCTTTGATCCATTTGTGAGCCACAACATTTGACGAACAAACTGTGCATTGCAAACGATGTAATTTTAATTGACTAGCAACTAAATCAAAAAATTTTAATGAGCCTTTATGAAATTTTATTTTATGTTTTGGTAAATCTTTATCGGGTATCATCCAAAATTCTACAACATGGTTCCAGTAGGGAAGTATACCCCAACAATTTATCGGCTGTTCTTTATCAAAAAAAGTATAGGCAGTTCCCACATCATTAGCTTGATCAATATACGAAAAGTAATCTTCGTGATGACTCATCACACTTAAATCAACATCCTTGAGTTCCATTAATTTTAAATGATCAGCTTTGAATGGTTCTATGCGTAACTCATGTCCATCTAAACCAAACAAAGTATTCATGTCATCATAATCGTAAATATCAAGCATTAGGCAAATACATCAAAGTCTGAGTTAGCTGTGGCCATACCCTTCAGCATATTCTTATTGCGTGTTAAAGCACGGTGTTCACCACCACCAAGTAAGCAATACATAAATGCATCACCGATATGGGAATGTTCATTTTTATTGGGTGTATCTTTGTATCGTTCTTCCCCCGATATTTGCACACGCTTAAAGTGATAACCACCACTTAATGCTTTGCGTAGTCTGTTACATTTTTTATTCACCAGTATACCTGGCTTACCTAGTATCATTCTACCCATTGGTGAAGCACCAGCTTCCCGTCTAATTTTAAAGTCATTGGATACGGTAGGTCTTGCATTGTAGCCTAGGGTTTTTAAATGATCAAAGGCTGTCGTTTCGTATATGGCATCTCTTTGCATACCAGCGGGATCACCCCATATTAAAATTTCATTTTTTGGAAAATGGATGTTTAATTCTGTTTGTAAAATATGACCAAAACGTTCCAAGCCCATATCAAAAGTAACGATTTCATGTAGTATACGCCATTGACCTTGTAATGTTTTCTGGGCAAAGATTGCCGCTGGAGTTAAACCAAAGTCAATCCCAATATGAACGGGGAGTGACGGATCAACTTCTAAATCAGCGGACATTAAATGATCATCGTACTCGGGAATAACAGGTTTACCTTCCTGGACATAAGTATACTTACCTTCAGCGTAACATTGTATCCAATCTAAATTTTTTCCTAACAACAATTGTTCATAGTATCCATCGGGTAAATTTTTTGTGTTTTCCGCCTTGGCGTTTTCTTTCCACCATCTCCCAGCAGAAAAAACATATCCATTGGCTTCGGGGTTCTCTGGTAAGTCATCACTTGTAACTTGCTTGACTGCTGGTGTCTGCTTATAAAACTTCCAAGCAAACTTTCCTGTCATCTTTTCTTTTTCAGATAACCTAAACCACCAATGATCATCATCCATCGGGTTTGTATCCATCCATACACCACGCCATGTCGGACCACCATCACCTTTGGTTGGGTATCTTCCTACCCTATGTGTTAATCCATCTATAACAGCCTTGGGTAATTCTCTTGCTTCATTGACCCACGCACCGGTAAGTTCCATTGATAATAATTTTCGTACATCTTTAGGCTGGTCCAGGGCTAAGAATATCACTTCACAATCAATACCATGAGCATTATCTCTACTTGGTAGTTTAATGTGATGTGTAATAGGCGGTGACCATCTCATATTACCCCAAGTATGTTCGGGAAATAATTCTAGCCATGTCTTAATCGTAGTAGTGCGTAGTTCTGGGTAAGAGTTTCTGACAATAACAAAACGAGAATATCTAATACCATCCTTCGGACTAGGCTTTTGCCTAACAGCTTTCAGCATAATCTCTGACGCACAGGCATACGACTTACCCGATCCTACAGGCCCCATTAATCCTCTCACAAAACTTTTATCTTGTAAAAACTTCCAGACAATAGGGGAGGTCGAATAGTCTAGTTTTAAATTGGTGATGGCATCACTCATCGTCAGCATCTATGACTTCTGGGCCATGCATCGTAATACCAACAACACTAGGTGTATTCACATTGTTCTCTGATTCTAATAATCCTTGAGCCTTCGCTAGTAGTCTTAAAATGGCTACCTTGTCATGCATCTCTATTTCCAAGCTGTCACCTTTACTACCAGGAACAACTTTAATTTTTTTAATAGCCTTAATAGCAAATTCATCAATATCCTTCGAGTCTTTAACTTTAACATTCCCGTTACTATCCCATTCCATAATGTGGCCAATGTTGGCACGGGCAATATCGACTATCTCCTGGGCTACCGCATCCTTGCTATGATCCAAGACATCTGATTTATTAATCCTCCTCTCAACAACTCGGACACCGCCAAATCTATTAAGAGGGGGCTTTGTAATAACTTTCTTTTTAGCCATTAAGACTTAGCAGTTTTCTTTGATGCCTTTAACGCCTTATCGGATACTGTACCCTTACCAGGTCTACTCGTACCAGCTTTCTTCCTCTGATTCATGTTGTAATACAATCCCTTCTTGGCAGTTCCACCGCTTTTTGTTTTATGATAACCTTTTTTCATTGTGTCCTCCTATAGTGGTATATCGTCTAAATCGTCATTTGAGGATGGGGCAGTAGGCTTAAACTTGTCCTTAATCGTTATCTGCATCATCTTTGTATTCCCATCTTTGGAGGTCTGCTCCCAGATAGAAACATCATAAATTCCTGGAGGTAGAGCTTCCTTTAACTCACACTTCCCGTTCTTCCATAATGGCCCATTCCCTTCGTTCTTGAAGGTATTTAAGTAGATTGGTTTTTCCATGATTTCCTTTCAAAAAAAAATTCCCAAAAATTGGAAAATAGTTTTGTGGTCCACCCCCTATATACGCACAGGGGGTAGGGGGGATAAGGTCGCTTTTTTCTTAGCCCCCGTATTAAATACAAACCATATACGTTGGATTGCAGTTTGTAAATAGTAGTCATGGCCTAGTGCTTCTGGCTACTGCTTTTACAAATCTTTCTAGTTCATCGTCATCATTCCTCTTGGGTTCTTGACGCATCATCCTATCAAAATACTTAATACTCCTGGGCATTTCCTGTCTTGGAAAGAATTTATCTTTGTACCATTGCAGTAACCTATGCAACTTACGAACTAACTTCTCATACTCCATACCAGATTGTAACCAAGAGATAGCAACATTGATGTGATTATCATTGAATGTAAAATGCTGACCAGAAAGTTCCTCAGTCTTACGTTGCCATTGTATTAGCACCTCTTTACCCTTAATATATATATCATTGTTAATTGAGGTGTTATGTATTCCTTCTGAGTGCATACTATGTATTCCTTCTGAGGGAATATCTGCATTACTATTACCCTTACGATTATTCCTTGAGGGAATACTTTTCTTCTTCTTATCAACAGGCTTATCCGTCATCTTAGGACCTTCTGGGAACTCTAATGGTTCTTCATCAGACCTCTCTGTTGCCGTAGCTATGGCCTTAGCATCCTCTTCGGTGATCTCATTATCAAACACCATGAAATACTTATTGCCCTTGAGTCCAGGATGCTTCTTGGCGTACTTCAGATACCCAAACTCCATGAGCTTCTTGATGTGCTTACTCACGGATGGTTGACCAATGCCCATGATTTTACCAATGGTAATTTGATTGGGCCAACAGACACCTTGACGATTGGTATAATTACCCAGCATCGCTAAGACTCTGAATGTCTGTGGGAACCTCTTGAAGCGTTGATCTACGACAGCAGACTGTGCCAACACACAGAAGTACCCAGGAGTCTTTCCCTTACCGTAGTCCTTCTTTTCATTTGACATCAAACATCTTTTCAATCGTTGCCAGATCACCTGGTTGGTGATTGTTGAGATAATGCATAATGCTTGTATGATCCTTGTTAATACTTTTACCTATCATCGATAGTGTAACCTTCTCCGAACAATGCTTCATGGCTAAATGAGCATAGTCTATTCGTGCTTTCACAAAAGGTTTGGCTCTGCATGGACCTTCCAATTGTTCCATTGTTAAACCATGAAAGACACTCACAGCTTTCTTTAACTGTGTCAGTTTAGGCACATACTGATTAGGACCAGTAGAACCAACAAGAGTATTCTTTAAACTACGAAGAAAGAGTATTTCATCGGATGTAAGACTAGGAACATAACTCACTTCTCACCATGCCTGTCTGTCATTAACCGCATTAATCTCTCAAGAAACCAATGGGCTTTTCCTACTGCTATGGAACCTGGTTCACCATCTTTAACACCCATTCTTGATAGATATTTCATGGCTGAACCCTTGAGATAGCCTACAGCTTCGGGGTAACTCATTTGTGATAGTATGGCTTCTATAGTTTCAATTCTATGGCCATTTCCTTGTCTTTTGTAGTGATTTGGGTTGATTTGATCAGTCATTATTCATTCCTTTCTCTGATGGCTGTGATGATTTGTTGTCCGATGACATATGCGAGTTGGGGAACGACTGCATTTCCGAGTGATTTAAGTCTGTCCACCCTAGAGGGAATCCCATTAGCCACTCTACCCACATTGGGTTCAGATGAGAACCAGGTGCTTGTTCCTTGTATGCTACTTCCGTTTCCAAATACTTTTTGTGTCTTAGGTTTGCCATGTTCTTTGTTAACTTCATTGTCATTCCTAAAGATGCTCTTGGTGTTGGCCACATTTTCTGAGGAGGTGGGTACACTACTTGTTCTCTCAAAGTTGAATGAGTCGTTCTTCCTTTTCTGTTGTTCTGATATTGTTTTTTCAATGCTTTCTCGCTTCTTGGAGGTAAACAATCCATTGTATTTGGAGTTAGCCACAGCGAGGATGAAGACTCTGTATCTTCTGTGCGGGGCGTTGACACCACAAGCTGGTAGTACAACAGGTTGTACTTTGTAACCTTCACTTTCCAGGTCAGCGACACAAGATCCGAGTGCCATTTGTGTGTTAATAATCCCTGGCACATTCTCTCCAATAACGATGGAAGGTTTTGCTTCTTTAATAACTCTAAACATTTCGGGCCATAGGTGTCTTTGATCATCTTTGCCTTTTCTTTTTCCGGCAACACTCCAGGGTTGGCAAGGAAAACCACCCACGATAACATCGGATTTAATTTCTTTACCATCAACATCCCTCACATCTGGTATAATTGGCACATCTGGCCAATGTTTCTTTAATACCTTTTGACAAAAAGGATCTATTTCTGAGAATAATTTGGTCTTGAAATGACCTGTCATCTCTAAACCTAGGTCTATTCCACCTATTCCAGAGAATAAAGAAGTAACTGAAAGCATACATTTTTTACCTTTTGTTAATATATTTTGTAAAATGTGAATAATATATATTGCAAATACTGTTTTGATGTTTATATGTATATAGAACATAACAAGAAAAGGAGTAGAACTAATGCCTAAGAAATCATTCTTTCAAGATGCTTCAGAGTTAATGGGTAACAACAAAGCTGGTAAAGCACACTACGGTAAGTATGTTGCATACTACCGTGTATCAACTAAGAAACAAGGTGATACAGGTTATGGTTTAGAAGCACAGCAGAAAGCAGTCCAGGATTATTTAAATGGTGGTCGCTGGAAGTTAGTAGGGGAGTTTACTGAAGTAGAGAGTGGTCGTAACAATAGACGGATACAATTTAAAGAAGCATTAAAACTATGTAAGAAAGCTGGGGCTAAACTTATTGTTGCAAAGCTAGATCGTCTATCCAGGAATTTATTATTCCTTGCTACCTTGATGGAGTCTAACGTAGAATTTATTTGTTGTGATATGCCACAAGCCAATAGACTAACAATACAGATTATGGGTGCTATGGCAGAGGATGAAAGTGCTAGAATAAGAAAAAGAACGAAAGATGCATTAGCAGTAGCCAAGGCTAAAGGCGTTAAATTAGGCAATCCACATGAGAATATACGCTTAAAAGCTGGTAAAAAGGGGAACAAATCACAGAACAAGGAAGCTGATTTATTTGCCTGGGAAATACTACCTTTGATTGACGGGATAAAGGCTTCTGGGTTATCATCATTAAAAGATATTGCAGACGCATTAAATGCAAGAGGGGTAACTACACAGCGTGGTGGTACATGGCATCCATCTACGGTGTCTAATATTTTAAAGAGGAGGAAGTAATGAGAACTAAAATGGAAAGTAGATTTCCTAAGTTATATAAAAAGCTAAATTCTAAAGATGTAACTAATTATACGAGATGGATAAAACAACTAGCAGAAATGTATTATGATTTTAAATTACTTAGACTTTTTGAATCACATCCTAAATGGATGGGTTTGTGTTTTTTAATGGAGTCCTGGTTTGATCATAAATTAGTTTCAAAAACTGACATGGCAAAACACATGATAGGGATGAGTAGAGATGGGTCATTAAAATTTATTAATCACATGATTGATACGGTAGTTTTATTTGAACACGGTGATGATACAATTAAAATTGATCAACGAAAAAAGTATCTTGTACCAGCCCGTGAATTATCAGAAGAATGGTTTATCTATATTAAAGAACGATTAATGACAGGTATTGAGCATAGTAATATAATTACTTTAGGTGGTCAGCCTATCGCAAGAGATGTTAATAAAATGTGCCACAAACTTAAAATTGTTAAGTGAAAATACTATGATTAAGTACAGTACATTTACTGACTATTATTTTATGTATTTGTGTGCTGTGGTTACACTATGAATAATCTGATTAAAAAAGATAGTTCTAAACATTTAAAGATTAAGGATTTACAAAAAGAAGCCATATATTATGCCAAACAGAGTGTGGCTGAGAATACAAAGAGGGCGTACACAGCCGATTGGAGTGCTTTTATATCCTTTTGCAAAGAGTATGATGTCAATGCCTTACCAGCCAGTTATGAGAATATTGCTCATTTCTTGGTTAGAGAAGCTAGAACCTTAAAACATTCTACCTTACAAAGACGATTAGGCGTTATTCGGACCTACCACCGATTAAAAGGGCATTACCTGGACCCGCATCATCCTGTTTTAGAGACGGTGTGGCGTGGGATTAAGCGTGTCAAGGGAACAAAAACAGAAAGTAAAGAAGCCATTTGGACATCAGATTTAAAGAAGTTTATTGATCAATTAGAGTACCACAGCATTGGCAATATACGAGATAGAGCAGTCTTATTATTTGGGTTTTTATCGGCCCAACGAAGAGAGAATATAGCGGAAGTGCGTGTAGAAGATTTAACCTGGAGTCCGCAAGGTATTATTTGGAAAATGCCTAAATCCAAGACAGATCAAAGCGGGGAAGGGAAGCTGATACCGATCCCCTATATGCGTACCCCTAAGTATTGTGCAGTAACACAGTTAGAGAATTGGTTGCGTGTTAGTGGTATTAAAGAGAGCTATGTGTTTAGACGTATTTTTAAGAATAATGCTGTCAATGAGAAAGACCAGCCTATTTGCGGGGCTACCGTGAATGGTATTGTGAAGAGAACAGCAAAATTAGCGGGGTATAATCCAGAGAAATACGGAGGTCATAGCCTTCGTATTGGCTTTATTAGTCAAACCAGAAATACCAATGCCCCCGATCATACGATTATGAAAGTGACAGGCCACCGTGATACTCGTATGATTGATCATTATGCCCAGGAAGGTAATATCTTCCAAAACTTGGCTACCCATAAACTACGCTTATAAAGTACTATGACTAAGTACTAGGACTTTATCCTAGATATTAATACTGTACTTTTACCCCCTACCTGTTCGCATAATGTTCGTATATACAAGGTGTTATCAGAACATATATAAACCATGATACAAGCAAACATACACCAAAGCAGAAAACAGGGAAAATCTGGTATCTGTCAAGGGAAAGGGTTTTGGGGTTTATAAATGATGTCTAAGAATGATTTGCTGTTTATACAAATAAAATCTCTTAAATTTCTGATTTAACTACTTAATATTGAAAAAGGATCACTATGTCTGTCATTATAAGAAACGATAACTCCCCGATCTCGAAAAATAAATATCTAACAATAATAAGAGATCAAGTAAATTTATATATTAAGCCCGAATGGCTTGGTATCGCTAATAAAATCATACAAGCATCATACCGATTAATTATCACTTTGATAAGTTTTATTCTCACACTAAGTCTTGGTGTCATTATTCCCATTTTTTTGTTTGTACTCTTAAATATAGGAGGTCAATAAATGCCTAAACTTACGATAACTGGAAAAGAATTAGGCTGTTCGGAATTACCTAGTATTGTTGAAACTCATGATGGTTTTACTGGGTATAATAGCAGAAACGATGTCTTAAAAAGGCACATTGATGCTAGAGTTAGTGGTCATGTCGATAATCGCTTGGGTGATGTGAACGCTAAAGTTAGGGCTGGAAATTATATGGAAGGCACTATAGGGCAGATGGTCCTAGATAAACTGAACCAAATAGGAAAAGTAACTACTTCATTACCTACTGAAGCAGATAGAAATCCTCTTGTTCCAGGTCTAGGATCATCACCCGATTACTATGTAACAATACAAGACAGCATTGAGTTTAAAGATAACTTTCAAGTATCACACACATTAACAGGTAAAGGATTATTAGAGATTAAGAACTCTACGATACCTGGATTACCAACTAATGTGCGTATTCAATCTCAAGGTCAAATGCTTTGCGGTAACTACTCCTGGTGCATCATTGCAAGGTTAGTTAGTGGATGGGATTTACAATTGTATGTTGAGTATTCAAACAGAGATGTCCAAGATAAAATAACGGAAGCTGTTACAGACTTTTGGCATCGTGTTGAAACAGAGGATTATTATGATCCAGACAGTTCCTCCGAAGCTAGTCGTTTAATTAAAGGTAACGGTATTACAGAGTCAGTAGATTTATCTGGCAATAATGAATTACCTACCTTGATTCATGAATGGAAAGCTAACGAAAAGATTATGAAACATTCTAAGCAAATTAAAGATGACTTAGAGATTCATATGAAGTCCATACTAGGTCAAAACGAAGTAGCCAAGTGTCAAAACTATGAAATACGACACACTACTGTCACATATAAACCACAGCCAGAGAAGGTTGTACCAGCTAAAGAAGGGTACAGCACTAGACGATTTGGCATTAAGGAATTGAATGAGTAATATATATTTAAAGATGAACAATGTTATGGCTGGATGTAAGCCCATTGTTAAAGATAAAGCTAAAGGTATTCCTTATCCTGTGCTGCCCTGGAATAAAGTGTCAGACATGGTGAAGGATTTATTAGTAAAAGAAAAGATTACTTTTATACCTCAAATAAGAGAAACAATTGCCAATGGTAATATGACTATCACAACAGTTGATGGTGAGTTTATCAATGCAGAAAATCCAGAAGAGAAGATTACGATTAATGGCTTTACGGGATACGGTATTGATAGTTCAGATAAAGGACCAGGTAAGGCGTACTCTTATGCCATCAAATATTTATTTATTAAAACATTTTGTATGCAGATTGGTGATGATGAGGATAGTGAAAAATCTAATCCTCAAGCACAGACACTTGATAAGCTAGTTAGACTTACAGGTAAACCTAAAGGTAATGTTGTTGATCTTAATGTTAAAAAAAAGAATGACATTAAAAACACAATGACAAATATTGTGATGAATTCTGAAGCACCAATA
>Ga0208134_1000704_pt1 | contig 21619 bp, 36 predicted proteins | sample VirMetDEL_Mar_31_FD_184515 | JGI IMG/M metagenome (GOLD analysis project Ga0208134, IMG submission 184515) | Aqueous microbial communities from the Delaware River and Bay under freshwater to marine salinity gradient to study organic matter... | ecosystem: Environmental > Aquatic > Marine >... | reverse complement strand
CATTGCGGGGGTTGTTTCGGCAATAGCGTCTACCCCACTAACGGTTACTGTTTCAGTCATCTTCGTCATCCATATAGTTACGCGAAAGGTCACCTACTTCTCTTAATGCAGCGTTTAGACCTCGAATAACGCCACATACCTCCTTATACTCGGCAAAGTCTTTAGGACCCCCCGAGGTTAAGAATTCTTCGCTAGAGCCTTTAAGCTCTGTTAATTTTTCGTTCAGCACGTCAAAGACGGTTGTAGCCACTAATTATCTCCTTGATCTAAGCGGCGTAAGGTTGCCAATACGTGAGCAAGGTTTAACGCTGCTTGAGAAAATTTCATTGCCTCGTTAGCATCTGGTGATACTCCTGCCATACGGCTAGTGCGCCAGATTGCTTCTACTACTGCTTTTTCTGCCACTTCGCAAGCTACCTCCATAACACCTATATCTAAGGCATCTGGGGCGGGTGGGTCATACCGTTTAGTATCTTTCATAGGGTTCTAACTCCTGTGGTTTAAAAATAGAGGATCGCCTCCTTATTGGGGCCTTTGCCCCTCCTTTCTAGCTTTAGCTAAATCTAAAATAGCTTTTGCCTCGTCCAAATCGTTCTTAGCTTGCGCTTGTTCGTTCTGCGCTGCTATACGGCTCGCTTCAATAGTAGCGGTGGTTTGGGCTTTTTCTGCATCAAGCTGTAATCTTGCCGCGTTAAGTTGCGTATCTGCTTGATCTTTCTGAGCTTTACGCTGCTGCTCAGCCTGTTTAATTTGCAATTCTTGCTGCTGCATCTGGATGATGGGGTCTTGAGCTTTTTGCTGGGCCTGCTGCTCTGCTGCTGCGGCCTGTTTTTGTTGTGTAAGCTGTTGTGCTGCCTTCGCTAACAAGCCCGCCAATTGTACTTCTTGCTCTTTGTTAAGCTCTGAATCTGGCGGAGGTAGGGGCACGCCCAGTTTTGTCTCCATCTGTTGGCGGTACTGGAAGGCTACGTGTTCTGCCATGTGCGCACTGAGCGCGGCCATAATTTGCTGTGCCGCAGGGTTCTGCCCAATAAACGCCATGATTTGCGGGTCTTGCATAAACGCTTGGTGAGTAGCGATATGCGCGTCATGGTCTTGGTAAATAAACGCTTTCATCGGTTTGCCAACAATAACCGCCATATTTTCGCTGACCGGATCAGAAGGCTTAATGTCATCCTTAACCGGTACAAGCTTGTCAGCATTCTTAATACCCAAGACCTCGATCATCTGGCGATGGAGTTGAGGCAAATCGTAAATTTGTGGGGTGGCCTGTGCCATCTGCAACACGGTTTGGTACTGCACAACGCGTTGTGCCATCGTGCTGCTATTGGGATCACTGACAGGAATTACTTCCACCATAGCGTAATCGTCACGTCTTGCGCGAGGTTCACCACGGTCAGGCACATACATATACTCTTCGGGGGCGTACTCAGCGATGATCTTTCTTAGGAGTTTAAACTCCTGCTTCATCGAGTAATGAACACGGGATTGCACCGCAGCCATTGGTTTGAGCGTACGCTCTAGTAGCGCAAGAGTAGTTCCAACAGGAGCATTAGCACTCATGTCGGATATGTTCATGTCTGAGATAGCCCCTAAACGACGGCCTTCTTCAGTAATTTGTTTGAGCAAAGCAAAAAGAGTTTGACTGGGTTCTTTATAGGGCATCGGCATAATGTTGTCGCGGATGCTGCCAGAAGGGACGTCTACATCACGAAACTCACCGGGACCAATTGGTGTGTCATCGCCCTTAACGCGTAGTCCCCGAGATTTAAGGCCCCCGGGGAGGTTAGATAGCGTTCCAGCGTCAACTAATTGACGGATTAAACTAGTTCCGGCGCGAGCGTAGCCACCAATAATGTGAATTAAACCAAGGCCATAGAAGCCAAATCCGGGGACGTATGCATAATGAACAAAATGTTGACGCTTGAGCGTCAAAGAGTCGTCGGGGTTCCAGTTACGGCGTATGGCTAGTACCTTGCCCGTACCCTTCTCAAGCGTTACTACATAAGGCTTTGCGACTTGCATGGAGTCTTCGCCATCTGCCCCGTCTACACCGTCAATATTCAGGTCAGCGTGCACTTCAAGCACGGTATAGCGGTCATCAGAAGTTAAAGAAACGCCTGATTGCTCTGCTTTAGCCTCTTCAACATCAGAGAAAAACGACACAGGGTCACCTAGCTCTACTTCTCGATAGAACCCAGCAGCCTGTAGCTTAACCATTTCGTTTTTCGTTTTACGCATGACATGAGTAACGCGCTCTGCGGACTCAATATTAGAGGCACCGTAGGGGACAATCACGTCTTCAGCAGGGATATATAGGGCAATTTGACGCCCCAAGCTAGGGTCAAAATAAACTTTCTTAAACGCCGAACCAGCTAAACCTAGTGAGTACAGTAGTCGCTCATGCTCGGGGCGGTACTCGACCATAACCTCAGTCAGTTCGTAATTCATATCTGTCTTAACACGTAAGGCAGCGTCTTCTTTATCCTTGGTAATTTCTCCTAGAATCTTAGTCTTTACAGGACCGGCAGCAGGGAAAGTCTCGCTCATGGCCTCCGCTTGGAACCGGATAGCAGCTTCTGCTAGGACGTTAGAGTACACACCACAGGCGTTTTCCCAAGGCTCAGTACGCTCCTCGTACTTCATGCCCAGCACGTCAAGGCCCGCAACATAACTATCTGCCCAGTCACTTCGAGCTGCCATATCGCCTTCTACGGCCTCACACAGATCACCAGAAATCTCTTCCAGTTGATTGTCTTCTAAGTAATCGGCCAAGTTCGCATCGAACGGGGCGGCGTCAATCTCTGTGGTTTCTTCGCCAAAACTAATCTCTACACTACCGTCCTCAAGCTCTACCATCACGGGCAGGTCTTCGTCAGTAGCAATAGCCATTTCGATCATAGCGTCAGGTTGACCCATCTCGCCCATCAACTCTCCGTCTATGCCCTCGGGCATCTCGTATAAACCTTTTTCAATAGCCATTAGTAATACCCGCCGTTACGCCTTCTAAACATAGGGTCTTCTTCCCTTTCGTCTGAAGGTAATCGAATGAACCCGCCTTTTCTGAACCGCGCTAACGCAAGAGACACTGAGTCAACGTAGTCATCGTGTTCCCCTGCGGGGAAGCTAGCAACCTCGTCAATAACCTCTTCTGCCCAAGACCTGTTTGGTGCCCATACTATGCCAGACGCAAACATATCCGATACCGCGTTCAACCTTGTAATCTTATCGTTACCCTTTGTGGGGGTAAACTCTTGCGCTGGTATGCCCATCGCCCGCATTTCGTAAATAAGAGGAGAACCCGAAGCTTTTTTCTCAATAATTAAAGAATCTGGCTGCCACTCGTCATATTGCTCTACAGTTGCTCGCTTAAGTGTAGGAAACTCCATTCTATCCCTAAAAGCGTTTAAAAGTATAAGGTTAGCTTGTTCTACTCCGTCTTCATCTGCGTGGTAGAACACTCCCCACGTAGTACACGCAGAGTAATCCGATCTATTTGTCTTTTCAAACGCCGTATCCCACGCTTGAACAATAAAAGTAACCGGCGGAGGCTCATCTTCTTCCCATTCCCGCCACCATTCACGCTTCACAATAGCCGAAGACTCTGATGTCGGCTGTTGTTGGTACTGCGCCATCCATTTACTGTTGGGTAGTTCTTCTTTTAGCGCCGCAAGTTCTGCTGGAGGCCAGAATTCAGGCCACAACGGCGTACCTGACGGCATAATTGCCGGAAATTCAATAACTTCCCACTCTTCCCCACCCCTTTGGGCCGAAGATTTCAACACTCTAGCCGTTAAATCACGTAATGACCACCGTGTCATCACAACAACGATAGCTCCGCCCGGTTGTAAACGCTGACGAGGACCTGATGTGTACCACTCGTAGGTCTTATCGTAAATATCCGGGTTTATTTCAGCTAATGCTGCCTCTTGTTCCGAGTGTGGGTCGTCAATAATGAGCAAATCCGCACCTTTACCCGTTACCGCGCCCCCAACACCAATAGCGAAGTAGTCCCCGCCCTTACTTGTGTTCCATCTTCCCGCTGCTTTAGAGTCACTTTGCAGAGTTAACTCAGGAAATATGTTCTGGTAATTCTCTGTATCTACTAAGTTACGTACTTTACGGCCAAAGCCTACCGCTAGCTCGGCGGTGTGTGACGTTTGGATAATCTTTTTATTAGGAAATTTACCCAAAAACCATGCAGGCAATAGATAACTAGCAAACTCAGATTTAGTATGACGAGGAGGCATATTAACAATAAGCCGCTTACACTCCCCACTAGCCACACGCTCAAACGCTTCAGCCATAATCGCATGGTGCTTCCCCGATATAAACGCAGGCCAAACCGCATTAACAAAATCTATAAACTTTGTCTGAGACTTCTTCCGCCCTTGTAGCTTCTCTAGGTGCTGAAGCTCCGCCAACAGTTTCTCTTGCTCGGGCAGGCTTAACATCGGCAGTATTGTGGGTATATCTTTTAGAGATATGTTTTCAAAGGGAGATGTCATCCTCTTCAATTACCTCTTCGATGCCCTCTAATTCTGCAAGAAGTGACGAACTCGGCTTTTCTGCATCCAGTGACTGTGCCAGTGGCACTTCGTTTACAACGGTGGCATTAAGCAACCTCTTGACCCGATCTTTAATTGCTTTCTCTAAGTCATCTGGGTCTTTGTAATTTACCGTTATCTCACTACGTTCCGTAAATATACCTATGTCACTGTGCTTACCCAAGAGTTCTAGGGCCTTAAGCTCGTATCGAGCGTCCCCACAGTTGGCTATTTCCATTAGTTTATTCGTAATAGCGGCACGGGCTGATGCTGCGTCCATAGCAAGTTGCTGCCCATACGTACGCAGGAAAGCCGCAGCAGCAAAGGCGGTGCTAGGTGTTTTTAAGTTTGCAGGTTTCTTGGCGGAGGCTACGGCGTTAAGGAGTTCTTTCTCTTTGGCCGCGTCTTTCTCAGATACATTTAGAGGTGCACCTAGGTCCACTAGGAGTTCGGCAGTATTCCCGGCCACTGCTATCTCATCGAGCAATGTCTCGGTCTTTTGCGCGGTCGTGTCATAAGGAACAGAGTGTTCCTTTGTAGGCTCTATTTTCACAACGGGCATGTGTCACTTCGCAGGTAGTTAATACCGATGGGGCGGAGTGTAAGTCATTGTTATATAAAAGCGCAAGGGTTAAAAAATATGCGTAGGGGGTGTTTCCTGTGTAGAGGGGGGTGGGGTGCAGGTCAGACGGTGTATAAAAAAGAGGGGGTGGGGGTAAGTTATTGATTTATATATAGTTTATATAAAGAATTTGTCAGAGCTTGTGGTATTTTGTGCAGATTAGTAAGTATAGGGGACGCCAGCATTTTTCTGTTTTTCGGGGGGTGGGGGCGGGGGTGGGTCTAGGATTCTGGGGATCACTGGGTTTCGGGGGCGGGTCGCGATTGCCTAACAATGTTAGGTCGTGCGGGTCTGGGTTTTCTCGAGACAAAAAAAATCCCAGTTGGTTAGACTGGGATTCCTTAGTACTGCTTAGAGCTTAGCGTTTAGCGACAGCTTTCATATAGTCCACTAGGTCGGCGTCTTCGGTCGGCGCGCCTAATGATTTCAAGGCGTTGGTAACATCGACTAGGGCATTCTGCAATTCCTTACCCTTTACGTGCGCCTTGATGATTGCATCGTTATCAGCGGCGTTCAGCGCGCGGTACAGTTTGCCGAGTTCAACTACGCTGCGTTCGTAGAGGTCTTTGTTGCGACTGGTTGTCGTGGTTCCTTCTGCTTCTTCAACCGGTGCAAGCGATGGGTCTACTAGGTTGTTATCCTTGTACGCTTCGGCGCGCTCGTCTTCGTCTTCAATCAAGGCAATCATTCCCATTAATATGGGTGCTGCCAGTTCGCGCCCGTAGTTTCTAGTGCGTCCATATTTCACACTAGGGTTGCTAGACTTCCATGCGGCGTACAGTTCCTTCTTAGCGGGTGCGATTGTCTTGCCCATTTCGCTGCCGTCTCTGTGCTCCACCTCAAACCAGTTGATATTGGTTACTGATAGCGGGAATTCAGTGTTAAACCATGCTGCGACTGCGCGTTCCGCGCTACCTAAAATTCGCTCCCCATGATTCGAGACTGCCGCTATCTGTATCAAGCTAGCATTAGCTATTGCTTCTGCTAGTTGCCCTTGGTTCGCATCTTTTGGAAGTGCTGCAAGGCTGTCGGACAGAGTGATTACTTCTTCAATAGTTATAGTTTGATTTTCCATTATGTCGTTCTCCTGCCGCTCTCCAGTCACGGCGGCTTGGTTAGTTTTGACTGGCAGAGCCATTGTATCACTTTGTGGTACATTCTACTTTTTTCTGTCCGGTCAATTTCATTGACTAACAATTGTTAGGTTATGTGACTACCTGTCGTTTCTGCGCGGTCTGGGGGTGATGACAGTAACTAAAGGAACGGAGGCAGCTTCTGTCGCCATATAGCCCGCATCGCGTGCCAACGAGCTAACAATTGTTAGGTCTTGTGACTACTTGCCTAGTGGTAACAAGGTTATCGAGGCTGCCTTTGGCGGTGATGACAGTAACTAAAGGAACGGAGGCAGCTATAACGAGGTAAAGTTACATAGTTACAAAACTGGTTTTCTATATTTACGTCGTAAGTCTTTGTATTCACTCAGGAAAGAGCTAAAGTTACAAAGTTACGCTAAAAAAACAAGACTCTAGCGCAAGAGAGAGCGAAGAAGCCCTTCGCGCAATGCAAGCCAATTCCCCACTATACTGTTTAATTTCTTTTTATAGATAACTTTATAACTTTATATATATAGTTACGTAAAACTCCGCGTCACCACTGGGCTATAGCCTGTACCACATCGTTATTCTCAACGTAACTTTACCCTTTATTTCGTAACCTTACCTAAATTTCGTAACCTTACTTCTGGCGCACGCACCCCCAGTCCTCTTGCAATTAACGTAACAATGTGGTACAATGGTAATAAAAAATATAAGTTTGCGTTACGAACACACAGTACCAACACGACCTAACAATTGTTAGGCAATAAACATAACTAAGGAGAACGACATGAATATGATTCAAGCAGTGATTGTATTAGACCTACTGAAGCAGACCTACAAGTTAGAGTTCACCGCTAACGGCGGCGTTCTAGTCAGCCGCTTTGCACCCCACATACACCCCAAGTTCTGGGATTGCGTAGAAGGCATGGAAAAAGCGTGGGTAATAGATGCCTACGATAACAACACTTGCGACCCCCACCGTATGTATCAGCCTTACCCCATTGCCCGATAACTCTAAGGAGAACGATATGGCAAGAGTTAAACAAATATTAACCGAGCAGGGCTGTGTTGTATGCGACACGTTATACCCTGCTGCCCGCGCTGCGCTAGGCTATGCTACTTGTATGCAATGCGGAGAGGCTATGGCTAAGGACATAGCGGCAAAACAACACACGATCTTGCCGTTACACAAGCAAGGTTACATGGCATTCACTGGCTCAGACGCTCGTGAGATGGCGAAGCAAATCAACCCTAAACGCACAACCTAACAATTGTTAGCTAAGGAGAACGACATGAAAGAAGCAAACCAGATCGACCTCATCGCCAAAGGCTTAGGCAACGGCTCTTTTATAGCAGGGTACGACAGCATGGATAGACTGCTCGAATTTGTAGAAGCCTCACTGCATGGTGGGGGCAACGCAAACCTCATAGTCGCAATGACTATTGCAACGTGTAAGAACCTCATAGACGAGAAGCTAGGAGAACAGCAATGAGTAAGTCACAGAAGCAAAGCGTGGATACGTGGGTTAGGTGGGCAGCGGAGAGAAACCTTAGCCTTACCAGAGAAGAGGTAAAGGAGATGGTTGATAAGTATAACGACATGATATCTCAATCGGTGCCTTACAGCGGTGGGGCTAGGCTCAAACCTAACAACACAGACCGCATGACCAAGGAGAGAACAGACTCCATATATAAGCCGAGTGACCTGAACCTGCACGACCCTGACGAGATGTACGCATGGGCTGACAATAAGCCGTGGTGGTTACGTCCACTGCAAGTACTGGGCTTTGTAGCTACGGGCATAGGGCTAACACTCTGCCTTTACTACGCAACACTAATTTTATTCTTACTATAGGAGCAAGACCAATGAGTACACATGACGAACTAATGCAACTACGCATCCAGCGTACGCGCAAACTAGGAGAACGACCGATGTCGATAAGACTAACTAACAACACACGCGCTGCGGCACGCGCCATTAAGGAAAAGGTAAAAGAGCTGGAGTTGGAGTGGGAACTTAACTTCTCTTACCAACGTGCCACCGACCCGAAGGCCAAGAACGTAGACGCTTGGCAAACACGCAGGCTAGAGGTACGACAACAGCTAGCAGGCTTAAAAGAAATACTTGATACACACTTGGAGAACGACCAATGAGACTAAAAGAGTTAGAAGCAGAACTGGAAGCAACGCGCAAGAAGATTGCCGAACAGCTATCCCTAGTAGGCAAGAGCATACAGTCGATAGACCCAACACTGTACGACAAGGAGGAGGTGCTAGAGCAAGCATTGGCCGATGCACACACAGATGCAGAGATGGTGGTAATGATTGAAGACATAGCTTATGCGTTCCTAGAAAACAAAGGGAACCTTACCAACTATTGGAAAACCTATAACCTAAATGAGCGTGAGCAGCGGGACGTGCGGCAGTACTTAGACGCAAGATTGCGAGAACGTAACGATGCACACACAGATGCAGAGATGGTGGAAGACGCACATGTGCCTGCCGCTACGATAACATTACAAGAATTACTCGCAGAGTATAAAGACTAACTAACACGACCTAACAATTGTTAGGTAAGGAGAATGATATGTTTGGTGGACTGACTGATATGCCTAGACTTTCGAGTTATAGGGAAGCACTAGCGCATTACGAATATACCAAGCCCATTGCGGGTAAGGGCGTAAACGCAGGGATACGACCTCTGTGCGATACAGCTAATGGCAGGAGAAAAGCGCAGTACTTCATTAGAAAGAAGAGGCACCCTGCGGCAGCAAGTAAGCAAGCCATCGAGTGTGTTCTGTATGACACGCCAGTGGTTACCTTCGTTGAGGACGGCACGATCTATATAGATATGAGCTACCCCTCGAACACTACCCATGCCTTCATCTCGGAGATACTTCGCGAGTACGGCGCGCATTGTTCTTTTAGGGACGGCAAGACGTGGCTTTGTTGTCGAGGCAAAGACTGGTGGTTACCTCATGGGTACGGCGTGACTTTTAAAGTCGTAGAACCGAAAAGGATTATCGAGCCAGTTCGCCCTCGGCTCATGGATAGGTATGTAGTGAAGCGAAGCAAAGCAAAAGAAGTTTACGCTAGGTATGCGGCGTTTATCTCTCACTGCGTAACTGTAAGCAAGTTAGTAGACCCAAAGAATGCCCACCTGCCACGGAACGGCGTGGAGACAGTGTACTTTAATCTGCTACAAACCGCAGAACCTAATGAGGAGTGGAGCGAAGCAATAAACGCTGTGCTTGCGGATGCTGTTGTATACACCCGTAGCTATGATTGGGGAACGCGCTCAGCGCAACATATTTACACGCTTACCCCTAAGAAGGTACGGCAAGTGATCCTAGACAAACTTAAACGAGAACACGCCGAAGAGATATTCGAGGTGGTCAAAGCAGAAGCAGGGGTTTATACGACCTGCTTAAACGAGGAGTACATACGATGATCAAAGTATTTTTCCCTGATGGGAAGCAATTAGAAATGGACGATATCTTTACGCATGAAGGAGTGCGGTACAAGGTGGAGGACATCGACAAGAAAAGGCTTCACCTAATTAGTGTCGGAGAGGATGGCAAGAGGTGGAAAGTAAACGCCGAGAACGTAGGTTTTGTTGTTTCTGGGGAAAAGTACAACCTCAAAGAAACGGAAGCTCTCGCCAAAACCAAAAGAAAGTTACGAGAATTCTGGGAGGATGTGTAGTGCTTAAGTATAAGCCAACGAAACACAAGCCAGTGCTTAATTACGGCGCGAGTACCCCCAGAGATATTGTAATTCGTACCACAAAGTTATATAATAATAATAAAAGTAAGAAAAAATGGAGGTTTGTTAGTAAACCGCTAAAAAAGTAAACCTAAGTATCAACATGACCTAACAATTGTTAGGTACTAAACGTAAATAACGGAGAACGTAATGACTGATATTCAAATGACTCAGAAGCTAAACCACGATCAAACAGTAGACTTTATCGCAGCGAACCCCAAGGTGCGGGTATATGTTGTAGGCGAACCCGGTATCGGTAAGTCATATCTGATTAAGGAGCTAGCCAGAAGGCTTGGATTACCGACGGCTTACATTGATATGCCTAACCTAGACCTCGGTGACATCGCTATGCCGGTGATTGACCACGAAGCTAAGGTGACTAGGTATTACCCGAACTCAAGGTTCGGACTACAAAATGGTGTGCCAGTTATCATCATGCTCGATGAGTGGACTAAGGCGATGACCCCAGTTAAGAACATGACCCACCCTATGTTTGAGGTGGACAACCCACGCCTAGGTGACCTACCAGTAGTTGACGGTAGCTACGTATTCCTAACAGGTAATCTCGAAAGCGATGGTGTCGGTGACTCAATGCAAGCGCATACCAAACAGCGCGTGACTCGTATTGAGCTAATGAAACCTACCGCCGAGTATTGGATTGAAAACTACGCTGTGCCTAATAACCTTTGCACTATTGTTATTGCATGGGTAAATCAACATCCACACTGCCTAGCTTCTTACACCGATGAAGGGCAAGAGGACAATGAGCTTATCTACAACCCAAAAGTGCCACAGAGTGCGGTGTGTTCGCCGCGTACCCTAGAGAAAGTAGCAGGAATTATCGACAACAGAAGTAGTTACGATGCAGATACGCTCCTAGCTGCAATGCAAGGTACGGTAGGTAACGCCGCCGCTGAATTACTTGGCTCCTACATACGGCATCAAGATGACCTGCCGAGCTACGCATCTATCATCAACAACCCCACCACCGCACAGATACCCGAGGACGATGGAGCAATGGCGGTGTTGTGCTTTGGTCTATTGGAGAAGGTAGAAGCTAATACGCTGACTCAGATAATGGAGTACTTGGGCAGACTACCTGATCTTGAGTGGCAGTGTATTTTCTGCATCAACCTAGCTAGGCACAAGAGTAAAAACCAATTCGCGTTTGCTAACAAAGCGTTTGCTGCGTGGTGTGCCAAGAACCAAGACGTACTTTAACATCAATAAGACCTAACAATTGTTAGGCAGTGGGGGAACACAATGGATAAAAACAGGCAGTTCAAAAAGATCAAGATCATGCTGATGCGTAGCGACAAGTTCGTGAGACTGAGCGGGATTATGATGATGGGTAGAACCACTATGACTACGGACATACCCACAGCGTGTACGGATGGTCGCAACGAGATGTACAACCCAGAGTTTATCTGGCAATTCACCGAGAAGATGGTGGGCTTTATTATCATCCACGAGAATATGCACAAAGCGGGTAGGCATCTGACTACCTATAAGAAGCTAGTGGATATATACGGACACAAGCTGGTCAACATTGCTCTCGATTACTGGAATAACAACAGGATCAAGAAAGCTGATCCCAATGAAGAGCTAGTGGCTATGCCTTACTTAAACGGTAAGCAAGTAGGCTTATACGACGTTAAGTATGACGGGTGGACGGTGTTACAGATCATCAAAGACCTGAAGCAAGAGCAGGAAGATAACCCCGATCAAGGTGAAGGTGAAGGTGAAGGTGATGGAGGTGGTGAAGGCGGCGAAGGTGGTGGTGGAGGTTTCGATGACCACGATTGGGAAGGTGCTAGCGAGATGTCAGAGGAGGAAGTTAAGAAGCTAGAGAGTGACATCAAGCAAGCCATACGACAGGGACAGATGGCAGCGAAGAAGATGGGTGTCGGTACTGGTGCGGGCAGTGACCTGCTTGGACTTAACGAGCTAGTGGCAAGCAAAGTAAATTGGAAGCAGCAGCTACAGGAGTTCGCAAGTTCAACCTGTACCGCAAAGCAAGAGAGTTCATGGCGTAGACCGAACCGCAGGTTCTTACACCAAGGGATAATTATGCCCACGCTAATATCGGAGAGCATTACGGAGCTAGTGTTTACCCGAGATGCGTCTGGGTCTATGCACTTTGGTGACAGGCTGACTAAGGTAACCAGTGAGATGGTAGCTATAGCTAAGGCGTTACGCATAGAGAAGATACACCTGATCGACTGGGATGGGGCGGTGGGGTCTCACGAGGAGTTTACCGCCGACACTTTCCAATACGCACCAAGCATAAAGCAAGTGCATGGTGGGGGTGGTACTGACCCAACTTGTGTAGCGGCATACTTGAAAGAAAAGCAGATCAAACCTGATGCAATCATAATGTTGACTGATGGTGAGATTAACAACTGGGGTAACTGGGAGTCACCAATACTCTGGGTTATCGCCAACAATACTAAGATCACTGCCCCTGTGGGCAAGACAATCAATCTGGAGGAAGAAGCATGAAAGTTTTATTCGATTTCGATGGTAAGCAGTTCGTGATGGACGCTGAAAGCGCAGGGGAAATAGTCAGCCTTATTCACGCCCGAGGTGCGGAAGTGTATGAGCATAAGACCAACTGGCGTAGCAAGGAAGAGTCGTACCATGTGTACGAGACTACCCCTAGGGACTTAGGTGAAATGAGCTTCAAAATGATTACCGATGAGCTGTACGGCATGGGCAAACTAAAAGGCAGACCACAGGAAGATTAAACACTCAACCAACATAACCTAACAATTGTTAGCTAACGGAGAACGATATGAGCATTTCAGACAGAGCAGTACTGGTACAACTTAACATTTCAAGCTGGGGTACAGAGCGTTTGGACAAGAGCCAGACTGAACGTATCAATGTGCTTAACAACGCAGACGCTAAGGCGGGTAAGGTACACAAGGACTTGATGTGTGGCACTACTCTAGCTAAGGACATAGACCTGCACGTTGGACGCGCTAGGCTTTGGAACAATCAGAACACAATGCCTTGGCAAGATCGAGGTGCGAGGCTGTTGCCTACTAGCTTGTTTCTTCCCTACAAGGGAGAAATGAACGACAGAGAGACCAAGTTTAAAACTATGGTTAATCGTTTTATACCTAACTACGCAGCAGCAAAGCAAACAGCTATGAATTATCTTGGCAGTATGTATCGGGAAGAGGACTACCCCGATGTCAACGATATATCTAGTAAGTATAAATGGACGTTAAGTGTAAGCCCTATACCTTCAAGCGGTCACTTCTGTTTAGACGTACCCGCCGAGGACTTAGAGAACGTGCGTAAGTCTTGCGATGACTTTGTAGAACAGAAAGTAGCGGAAGCTATGCGTAAGCCTTGGGAAGATTTACACACTATGCTTACAGGTATGAGCGGTAAGCTGCAAGAAGTTAATGAGCTAGACGGAACACCTAAGCGGTTCCATGAGACCTTTGTGACTAACGCCTTAGACCTATGTAAGCTACTTAACCACATGAATATCACTAACGACCCGAAGCTAGAGAAAGCTAGGCAGCAACTTGAGTTAGTACTGGTAGGTACTGATTTAGATGATATTAAAGAGAACGAGTTCGTGCGCTCTGGTATGAAGAAGCGCGTTGACGACATACTTAACGAATTTGACTGGTAGGAGAACGACAATGCAAATGACAACATTAGATAAAATATATCCACGCGACAGGCTTAGTGTTACGTGTCGCAGTCAGGACGCAGGTGAAGCCGAACTGCCAGAGCTATTGGCGTATTTGATTGAGACTAAATTAAATTTAAACCTTAGCCACCGCATGGACATAGAAATTTGCCCGACAGCATGGAAAGTAAAGAGCGTGACCGTTTACTCTGGAACCGAAAAGATAGGGATGCTAGGTTTAGACATGCACCAAGAAAAAATAACCTTACGCAATCGTGCCATAAACGAGGTGATGGTACGTAAGGGTTACATGGCTAGTGGTAAGGCTAATCAGTTATCGGCAAACTACGATAAGTTTTTTCGCCCTGCTACCCCCTTGGCTAAGGCTGATAGGCTTAGGAAAGAAGCGTATAACGAAATGGCTCGCGAGAAAATGGCTCAAGCCAATAAGCACCTAGCGCCTACAAGAGCTTTTGTAGAGTCGTTGACAGCCCACATCATGCAGAACTTCGATAAGTATAAGGAGATAGCTATAAACAGCGGGTGGTCTTCTGAACACCAAGATACTTTACCGAGTTTGTATAGTGACTATACTTTAGTAGCTTCGATAGCGCCCTCATCTAAGCTGCATAATAGGGGTGGTACTGACCCAAAAGGCTTTTACTTTTATGTTTCAGATGGTGTGTGTCTAGCGACAAACCTCGCAGGAAAGAAAGTAGGCGCACACTACGCAAACACACTGCCCGAAAAACTGGCGGCTAAGGTAGGTATGCTCAAACTAGCGAACGACAAAACGTTTGTTAGAGACGTAGGCTACCGCCAACAACAAGACTTTTTCTATATATCAGGAGATTACAATGAGTACACCTAAGAAGAACCTAGTACACGTCAACGTGCGCTTACCGCAGTACGTTATAGATTATTTTAAACAACAGCCTAGTTACACACGCGCAATGCGTGAGGCTCTTAAGCAACACGTGGAGGCACAAGATGGAAAGTAAAGACAGAGTAATGGTAGAGCTAGAAGAGTACCTTGATACTTTAGAAGAAGATTACGTAGACCCTGCCGAGCGTAAACGAGAAAGGGAGGAGTACTTAGCAGACCACCAAGATTGATGTTTATTACCTAACAATTGTTAGGTCGTGTTGATACACTTTGCCACCTTCGGGTGGCATTTTTTTGTTTTGAAAAAAGCCATTGACAATGTTAAAACCCTCCACCATACTCCGTGCATGGCTCTTACCCCCGAAAAGAAAGTAAAGAATAAAGTCGTTGCGTTATTAAAGGAACATAGCGCGTACTACTTTTTCCCCGCTACCTATGGCATGGGACGTAGTGGTGTCCCTGACGTTGTAGCTTGCCATAACGGTGCGTTCATTGGTATTGAATGTAAGGCCGGCAAGAACAAACCCACTGCTTTACAGTTACGTGAGTTAGAAGCTATTACCGCCTCTGGGGGTAGCTCCCTAATCATAAACGAATACAACTTACACGAACTTGAGGAAATTTTAAGTAATGAACAAGGGCGTTGAGATTTTATTACGTAGGATTGAAAGTCACCCAGAAGAGTTTAATACTTTTTCTGATCGGGCTAAGCTCGTTAGTACTAGCAAATGGCTAAAGTTTGCTAAGGTTATATTAGACCCTAGTAAGTCTTCTTTTGTTACCGACTCACAGCGCGTTCAGTTTAAGAAAGAATTTGAGAGGATACAAGGCGATGCGTTTACCGCTGAGGTTCTTGCTGCCCTGCTCGATGATAGTACGCCCCTACATAAAAAAGACATTGAAGGAACCTAAGCCTTTGGACATTTTAGTTGTAGACTTTGAAAGTTACTACGCAAAAGACTATGGATTCAATAAGTTAACTACTGAAGAGTACGTTAGAGATTCTCAGTTTGAAGTTATAGGCGTAGCAGTAAAGCGTAACCAAGAAGAGACGGTTTGGTTCAGTGGGACAAAAGCAAACACGCAAAAGTTTTTAGATAGGTTCGACTGGGCTAACAGCGCCGTAGTTGCGCATAACGCTAAGTTTGATGTAGCGGTGCTTAATTGGTTGTTTAATATTAGACCTAAGAAAATAGCTGATACTCTTTCTATGTCACGAGCCATTCATACGGTGGAAGTCGGAGGTAGTTTAGCCGCCTTGAGTGAATATTATCAGCTAGGAGAGAAAGGAACGGAAGTCCATAGCGCAATAGGTAAAAGACGTTTGGACTTTTCTCCTTCTGAGTTAGCAGCTTACGGAGGCTATTGCATACAAGATGTAGAGTTGACCGCAAAACTGTTTAAAATTTTGGCGGTTGGCTTCCCAGTGTTTGAGTTAGACCTAATTGACCTTACTGTTCGGATGTTTACTGAACCCGCTTTAGTTCTGGACAAGAATATTTTAGAAGAGCACCTCAAAGACATACAGCAGCGAAAGAAAGAACTGATGGAAAAAGTTGTGCACGACGAGAAAGACCTACGCAGCAATGCAAAGTTTGCCGGTTTACTAAAAGAGTTTGGGGTTGAAGCACCTAAGAAGATAAGCCCAACAACAGGCAAAGAGACTTTTGCTTTTGCCAAGACTGACGAAGGATTCCGAGAGCTGCTTGAGCATGAGAACCAATACGTGCAATTGCTAGCGGCAGCTAGGTTAGGGGCTAAGTCTACTATTGAAGAGTCACGCACCGAGCGGTTTATCTCTATAGCTAATCGAGGTTTGTTGCCTATACCCCTGAGATATTACGCTGCTCACACAGGTAGGTGGGGCGGCGACGACAAGATAAATATGCAAAACTTACCCCGAGGCTCTGCGCTAAAGAAGGCAATGTGCGCCCCTGAAGGCTATGTTTTTATAGATTGTGACCTTTCTCAAATAGAAGCCCGAACACTCGCTTGGTTAGCACAACAACAAGATTTAGTGGTTGCTTTCGACAGGGGGGACGATGTTTATAAAATTATGGCCTCTTCTATATATGGCAAACCCACAGAAGACATAACTAAAGACGAAAGATTTGTTGGTAAGACTACCATCCTAGGTGCAGGGTATGGAATGGGACCTAACAAGTTTCAGGCGCAGCTAAAAAACTTCGGTGTGGAGCTTGAACTGAAAGAATGCGAACGCATTATTCGCGTTTACCGTAAGACTTATCGCAGGATTCCGGCTCTATGGTATGAAGCTAATGACGCCCTAATAGCTATGATGCGTGGGCAATCTTCTCCACTGGGATTGAAAGGTATACTTTCAGTCCTTGGCGCGCAAGGTATTGAAATGCCTAACAAATTACTTATAAAGTATCCTAATTTACGGAAACAGTTAGGAGAAGACGGTAAGCAAGAAATAGTATACGATACACGGAGGGGTCGTGCGGTTATACCCAACAGGATATATGGAGGTAAGGTAATTGAGAACGTTTGCCAAGCCTTAGCGCGAATTGTCATAGGTGAACAGCTTTTACGGGTAGCTAAGAAATACAAAGTAGTGATGACTGTGCATGATGCTATAGGTTGTATAGCCCCCGAAGAGGAAGCCGAAGAAGCAATGGCGTTTGTAGAAAAGGCGATGAAAGTGCGGCCCACATGGGCATTAGATTTACCTTTGGATTGCGAAGGTGGGTTCGGAGTTTCGTACGGAGAGTGTTAAGTAATACCCCAGTGGGCGGTGGGTAGCTTCATAATGGTAAAAACACCCGCAGTGTGCGAAAAAGAAAGAAAGTCTTATAGGCACGTTCTCCGCTTTTTGCGTACACCGGCTAGCCCACGCTACGGGCCTTAACTACAATGGATACAAAGATATGACAACTAAACAAGATTTACTCAAACTTGTAGAAACTTTAGACGCCGAGATAGAAGAGAATACCAAAGCGTTAAAACCACCTACGCTTAAAGCCAGAATAGCAGAATTTATATCCCGTAGAACAAAAGCATTTAAGCTGACTAAAGCACAAAAGAAAAAGCAACACGCCTTATGGAAAAAAGAACTGGAAGAACTACCTAAAGTACGTGCCGCACGCAAGACTAAGGCTAAGCAGCTACGGGCTAGAAAGAAAAGAGTGTTAAAAGCTCTTAGCGTTTGGATAGACGCAGGGGATGTAATAGGGAGCTACGAGAGATGTACAAAGAACTAGAACAGAAATGTGGTAAGTGCAAGCAGAAAATGTTGGAAGTTCTTGGTTACGTAGAGAAAATAGAAGAAGAGCACCCACAAGCCTACCGCAAGGGTTGGTATTGCCCGTGGTGTAGGAACTGGGAAGAAGCAATACTTAGAGAAAGAACGGTAGAATGAAAATAACTATAGAGGTTGACGGCACCGATGCCGAAGAACTTATCGCGTTAATACAACGTGTTACTGATGCGGTGGAGAAGCTAGAAGACATCCTTAAGGAGTTTGAAGATGAGTAACTTTACCGACCCAATGGCTGCGCTAGAAGAAGCGGAGTACTTAGCTAAAGAAGAAAAACGCACAATGTGTGTTGTCGAAGTCGAACCCAACATGATTGTCGTGGTCTCAAAAAGAGAAGCCCTTGGCATGGGTAAAATAATACTAGAAACCTGTGTACCTTTTGAAGAAAACTTTAATATTTACGACTAATAACGTGGAGATAGGATGAAAAACGAAACTTTATTTATGTCAGTTGCCGCAGTAATTTTATTTGTGGTTAGCGTATTTTGTGTTTGGCTGTACTTTGCGCCAGACGCTGCTGTTGTCACTACTCCAGAAGTAGTAGAGGAACCCATACCAGATGTAATTATCAAAGTGGACAACGTGGGATGCCACATAGCAGAAGTACCTGTAATAACTTATTACGTTGCAACAGACACGGCCCGCGTTACTATTGAATGCGATAGCGACATCTTGTTTAACTATTTACCTGCCATAATAGATGAGGCTGATTAAAATGTACGAATACAAAGCAACTATTATAAAAATCGTGGATGGGGATACATGCGATGTGGATATTGATCTTGGGTTTGACGTTTGGGTGCGCCGTCAGCGCATTCGTTTATTTGGAATTGATACACCCGAATGTAGAACTAGAAATAAGGCTGAAAAGGCCCACGGAATGCTTGCCAAAAAATACGTTCAAGCGGCTCTCAAGTTGGGAGGAGTTTATGCGCTCCGAACAAGAGAGAAGGGAAAGTTTGGAAGGTACTTGGGGGAAATCAAAGTCGGACGGACGACCATTAATAAACTACTCATCAAAGAAAAGTTGGCTGTCGCGTACACCGGGCAAAATAAAAAAGACATAGCTGCTGCACAAGAAGCTAATCGTTTAGCACTAATAGAAGAAGGGAAGCTGTAATGAATAAAACACAAATGGCAACGTTGGTTTGGGAAGAAGAGTATGGCGAAGGTAGTGTGGAGCTAGTAGAAGAATTTATTGAGGAAAATACAATTACTCAACTAGATGCCTTGCAAGATTGGATTGATGCGCTAACTAATCTTTATAACGAAACCTTAGAAACTTTTGAAACAAAGCATTAAGGAAAATTATGACAGCTTGGTCCTACAGTAGCATCAGCACTTTTAAGCAATGCCCTAAGAAGTATTACCACCTGAAGGTAGCTAAGGACGTCAAAGATACGGGCAGCGAAGCTATGCTCTATGGCAACCAAGTACACAAAGCTGCGGAAGACTTTATAAAGAAGGGTACACCTATCCCCAAAAAGTTTGAGTACCTAAACCCCATAGTAAATTCTTTGAACTCTATAGAAGGAGATAAGCATTGCGAGTTAAGGTTCGGCGTTGCTTATGATGGTGAGAAACACACGCCGACTACTTTTTTTGCTGAAGACGTTTGGTATAGAGGCATAGCTGACTTAGTTATAGTGAACGAAGACAAAGCATTTCTAATTGATTACAAGACAGGCAAAAACGCCAAGTACGCAGACACTGCACAGTTAGATATGCTAGCAGCTGCTACCTTTACTCATTTTCCCGAAGTCACCCATATAAAATCTGCGTTAGCTTACGTGGTTAGTAATGAGTTTATAAAGAAAAACCATACACGAGACGAGCAAGAGCTTTTGTACACTACTTTCGACGAGCCGTTAGAGGCACTAGCAGCGGCAGAAGAACACGATGTGTGGAATGCAAAAAGCAGCCCGCTGTGTGGTTGGTGCCCAGTAACTTCATGCGAACATTATAGGGAAAGATAACGATGCCTAAAATGAAACGAGCAAAGCATAAGGTTATAGAAAAATTTCCTAGTTTTGAGGAACTTAAAAATCTATTTATAGAGTTAGGTATAGTTAGAGAAGATGCGGCTTATCTTGTAGTTCCAGCTTCTACTTATGGAGGCTTACATAAATGCCGGAAAGTTCAAGAATTGGACTGGAGGCAAGCAGGCACTAACTGCACAGAACCCGATGGGACACGTATACACGGAAAATTCTTTATAAGAAGAAAGTCAAAAGTTTATTTTTTTGACGCTCAAAACATGCCAGTGTTAATGCGTGGGACTTGGCAAATAACAAAATTAGTAGCCGGTAACGATCCAACCCACTATATGGCTAGGCACATATACTGGCACACCAACTCAGCGGTGAGGGAAAGATTTTTAAAGTTCTACAAAGCTACTACCATTTCGCAAAAAGACGCTCAGCTTTGGGCCACCAAGTTAAATACTTTAATGAACAACTCGGGAAAAGATAAACGCTACGTTTACCACCGAACCACGTTTGAAAACCGCGTTGTGTACCCCCACCAATTAAACCTCAGAAATGAATTCTTTTATGTCTTTGGTGTTCGGTGTCATTGCGAAGGCCGTGAAAGGTTCCAAATAGTTAAAACGATTTATAGACACATAAAGAAGTTAAGCAGTTTAACCAACCTAAGTAAGGAGAAGGAAAAATGGCAGCAATTAATACAGCAGGCGATCTAAGGAAGTTTCTTTGCAATTCAATTAACTCTGTAGCGAACGGTACAATGGACATATCTAAGGCAAGAGAGGTAACTAAATTAGCAGGGCAAGTTAACGAGTCATTCTATTCTGAGGTCAAAGTTGCTCGGCTTCAAATGGATATGGAGAAAGAAGTACACAAACTAGGTTCTCTACCTGTAAACAAATAGGAGTCGATAATGGTTGCTAAGAAACGAGATTACAAAGCCGAGTACGCTAAGTACCAAGGCACTGAAGAACAAAAGAAGAAACGTGCGCAACGCAACAAAGCTAGGCGAAAGGCAACGAGGGAAGGTAAGGTCTCTAAGGGCGACGGAAAAGACGTAGCCCATAGGAAAGCTATGGACAAAGGCGGCAAAAACTCTGATGGAGTTAGGGTAGAAACTGCTAGCCGCAATCGTTCCTTTAAGAGAGATGCTAAAGGCAATTTAGTTTCAGAAACTAGTGACCGCGAACGCAAGAAGAAGAAGACGTCTAAAGCATGAAGATAATAGACAATAAATACGTGCTCCTGCGGACACGTAGGCCGGAGTTAGTTACAGAGAAAGTACCAGAACATCGGGTAATTAAAGAAAACCCTGATGGTTTCTGCGAATTGTCAGTTAAATGGGAGCAAATAGAATCGCAAGCATTGGCAAGTCTTGGAGTTAGCGTTCCTTCTCCTATACAACGGGACTACAAATGGACAGGCAAGTTTACCCCCTTCGATCACCAACGTACGACAGCGGCGTTCCTTAGCATACGGAAAAAAGCTTTTTGTTTTAATGAGCAGGGCACGGGCAAAACCGCTTCTGTTATTTGGGCTGCGGATTACTTAATGAAGTTAGGTCTTATACGTAGGGTGTTAGTTATATGCCCTTTATCTATTATGAAATCCGCGTGGCAAGAGGACTTGTTTACTTTTGCTATGCACCGAGGCTGTTCAGTGGCGCATGGGACAGCAGACCAAAGGCGTAAAATAATAGACGCAGGTGCAGATTTTGTAATTATTAATTTTGACGGTGTTGCTGTAGTACAAGACGCTATTCGTGATGGTGGGTTTGACATGATA
>Ga0208134_1000699_pt1 | contig 21718 bp, 30 predicted proteins | sample VirMetDEL_Mar_31_FD_184515 | JGI IMG/M metagenome (GOLD analysis project Ga0208134, IMG submission 184515) | Aqueous microbial communities from the Delaware River and Bay under freshwater to marine salinity gradient to study organic matter... | ecosystem: Environmental > Aquatic > Marine >... | reverse complement strand
TTGACTTCTCCCGGCATCTCGATTAAAGACATGGCCAGAGACGTCTTCATAACGATTAAACCTGAACCTATTACCAGAGAAACCGCGCCCGCTATTTGTCCCAGTGTTAAGATTGTGTAGAGCAAGTTCTCTCTTCTGTTCTTGTAGATCTATAACTACAGGGTTGTTTAGGAAAGCCTTGGTAGCGATATACCTTCTGGTTATAGCGAAGAGTGACGAAGAGTATCCTTGGATATGATTGAATGTTTCAAAATCCTTTATTAGCTCAAAGAATTTGACACGAATCACGTTTTCATCGCCTGACAAAGTCGTAGCAGGAGCAGCGTTACAGAAGTTCATCAAAGCGTCGTTGTTGATACTATTGCCATACTCGTAGAAATACCTTCTACGTGAAAATTGCCCTCCACCCCGCTCCATTCCTGAGTGGAGTAAACGCATTTTATGATCTACAGACAGAGACTTATTTTCTAGATATCTCGGACCGTGGATTTTTGCCAACCAAGAACACAGACGCTCTAATTCCTCAAGATCCGCTCCAAGTGAACGCCACATATTAAAAGCTACTTTCTTAATCTTCTCTTTATACATTTCTGCAATCTGTTAAACTCAGGTCGATACTGACAAAAAGATTCATCGTACAGTTCCTCATACTTTCCCTGATCATATAGTGAAAAGAATGAACCCATCCCAGAAACATCTTCACTTCTGTTCCATTCTTCGTTCTTAAATTCTGAATAATTCATTATACCTCCAATTTAATATAAGTACCGAAAGGGTTGTTACCTTTCGTATTTCGTGTGCCCACAAATATCACAGGGTATAGAGGGGCTTTACTTGGGTAGTCATGCCTACTGACACACATGTCAGAGAAGTAAATCAGCTGGTCTGGCTCGATTTGGTGTTCTTCCACGTATTGGAACACAGGTTGGAACGAGGTACCTCCCCCTCCCACAGTTTCAAAGGTGCTGTAATCAAACCAAGCGTCTTGCCCGTACTTCTCTACGTTAGCAACCCTATAATCCGCAGACATCAAGTAGACGCAACTAGGCTTGATATCATTGATGATAGAGTTAGCTTCTCCGATAAACGCCCTAGTCTCTTCCTCCGTAACTGACCCAGAGCTATCAAAACCAATCACGATTGGTCCTACCTCCTCTCCATCCATTGAAGGGAGATAGAGGTCGTCCCCTAAGAATTTACGATTAGGCTTACGGAAAGTGAAGTCCATAGGGTATTTGCTTTTAACTTCTTTGTGAAGCAGTTCAGCCCAATGAATCTTAGGCTCCCGTATATCCTTGATACGTCGCTTGATATCACCCGGTATAGAGCCCTTACCAGATGAACCAGCAGCGTTAGACGCTTTGATCACCATATCATCAATCTTGGCTCCGTACTCTTCCCTTTCTGAAGCTGACTGACCACCACCTTTTTGCACGTGTTCTTCAGAATTAGAAATCTGCTCTTTGATTTTCTGCTTCATATCTTCACTAGGTTGTACTCCGCCATTACCCGGGGTGTATTTAAAAACATCCGGCTGGTCTTTCTGGATGTTGTCTAAATACCGGTAGATCTCTTCCCAAGCCCAACCTGCTGTCTTCTTAGAAGGGTCGAACAAGGCCCCTTCGGGTAGTCTAAAATGCGCCTCTCTGAGTATAAGGTTAATAGCCCAGTCCATAGCCACATTACACAACTTAGGATCTTTTCCCTCCATCATGGCACAGTGTTTAAAGATCACGTGTAACACTTCATGAGCCAGAACGCCCCTAGTTTCCTCCTCTGTAATACCTGCCACAAAGTCGTCATTCCAGAAAACGTTAAACCCATCAGTACCCATCGTAGGTACCAACTCACTAGGTTGTACGGCTAACTGCAATAGACATGACCCGAAAAACGGTTCCGAAAATGCAAGGTTAGTTACAGCCCTGCTTACTTTTAGTTGGCTATCCATCTATTCTCCTAATCCACCCAGTATCCGAGAGTTCACTCTCAGTGAATGTGAAATCATATGTACCATCGTTGACCCGGAAAATTCCGGGCCCCCTTTCCATTGCGACGAAGAATTTCTGACTATTAAGGGGGAGTATAGTCCCCCTAGAGAAATCCAGAATCTCTACATTTATTAATCTAGGGTTAAGCATCGAACCCCCTACAAGAGCAAATCGCGACCATCCGTTACAACCCAAGAGCTAATAGCTTTAGACTTCTTGAGTTCAGGCGAACGCGCAATTGTCTCACGGATACAGAAAGCTGCAAACTCTTTGTTAGTAAAACGACGAATGTAAGTAACCAGCGCCTCCGCAGTCTCCGCAGTCACCTTGTGGGACATATTTGAGCACAGCGCATAAAGAACATCAGGGGCATCGGGGATAACCGCACTCTCTGGGTTAGGGAAGATCTCGTTAAGAACGTCTGGGAGCTCATTGTACATCCGCATGTAACCGAAGAAATCAGTTACCGCTGCTTCACCAATCTGACCCATCAGAGTGCCCCGGCTCAGACCCAAGTCCAAGTTGAGTTCCAAGATTGAGTTAACCCGTTCCCAAGAGCGAGGTGAGGGGCAAGCGTTCTGATTTGCATCAAACTTCTGGAGGTACTCAGGACGATCATTAATGAATGACGTTACCTCTGGTGCAAAGTTATTTTGCAGAGCATACTCACGAAAAGCCACATGATCCGTTTCGATATCCAAGTGAGTCAACCGATCCTTCAAGTGAGAAGGAAGCTGGGTCGTACCAGCACGAGCAGACATTGGGTTTCCTGCGGCTACAACGAATACGTTATCAGGTAGGATATGCTCACCAATACGGCGTTCGTTAATCAGCTGAGCGCATACGTTCAAGTTAGCGGTACCAGCTTGAGGCATCTCATCCAAGAACAAGATAGTAGGCTTTTTCTTATCAAAGCCCTTCATGAAGAACGGCGCGTACCGAACGTACTGTTCGTTTTCCCGATCGATAACCGGAAATCCACCGAGCTCACCTGCATCGTACTGGGCTACAATCACCGTCCGGATGTCCCATTGAAGTGAGTCAGCCAAGTCACACACCGCTGTAGTTTTTCCCTCACCGGGGAGAGACCACAACATAGGGATAAGGTAAGCGGCATCGGAAGAGTTCTTTGGAAGGTTCAAGTTATGTTGAAGCATCTGGGCTACGACTTCTACTGCATTAGAAATATTCATGTATGGTAGTCTCCAATATTTTTGTATAGTTAGTTGTGGGTTGCCTTAGGCAGCTCGTTGACCCACTGGTTCGTTTTGACGACTTTTAATTGTCCTATAGATTACAGCGCTTACTGCTACTGCACCAACCACGGCCAATCCAACCGGATGAGTAGTGGCCATTTTGACAGCATTCTTGGATAATGTAGTTGCTACAATTCCTGTTGCTACTCGTACAAGAGCCTTGCACTCTTCTGAGTTAGCTACGTGAGTTACTGTTGACATTACGTCTTGCATAAGTTCATTATATGTATTCATTTACGTTCTTCTATAGACCCTTTGGGAAAAGAGTCGTGCGGGGTTGCTTAAAAAACCCCTAACTATTGTTAGGGGTCCTCTAAGTCTCTTATCAATATTCCCATTCACCAGCTAGTCCATCTGCACTATACTCTGTGACGGTTGTCTCAAAGAAATTGTCGTGAGAGGTAGTCATTAGTGGTTCTAGCCAAGGCAAGGGGTTTGTTTTCTGTTTATAGTTTGCTTTAAGTCCAAGCTCAATCAAACGTCTATCTGCGATAAACCTGATATATGTCTTGACCTCTTCTGCCTTAAGACCTTCTATAGGTCCCATTTCATACGCTAAGTCAATGACCTTGTCTTCCAGAGCTACTGCTTCTCTCACCATATCGTATATCTCTTTCTTAAAAGAGTCATTGACAATCCTAGGGTGTTCTTCACAGTAAGTTCTAAAAAGCTTAGTCATTCCTTCACAGTGGAGAGATTCATCTCGTAGCGACCATTGTACGATTTCGCACATTCCTCGCATCTTACCGAAACGAGAGTAATTTATGAGCATAACGAAAGCAGAGAACAGACTCATACCCTCGTTAATAGCACTCCTAGCTACGGCGCTAGCAAGTCCTGAGTGACTCTTAGTGTTGATATCTACCATGAAATCAACCTTATCTCTCATTTCCTCATAATCTAAGAAAGCAGAGAACTCCTCTTCGGGTAGTCCTAGAGTGTCATTCAGGAGTGCATAGGCTCTCTGATGTACAAATTCTCTGCTGGAGAAACTAGATAACATAGCTCTTATTTCGTTATTCTTGAAACAAGGCAAATAGTGATCTAGATAGTTACCAGCCACAACAACATCTGACTGAGTAAACAGTCGTAATATCTGTGTGATGTGGTTCTTCTCATTATCATTTAGGTCCATTTTCCACTGGGCTAAATCTTCTTGGAGCTTACATTCTCCTTCATGCCAGTGCATTTTCTCATGCTCTACAGCTTTTTCTACTGCCCAACCGTACTTAAACGGCTTAAAAACAAGGCTTGCTTCAACTACTGACATGGTAGTTCTCCTCTTTGTCTATCCCTGACATGCCACACACTCCTCATCATCTTCGAGATCTTCCCCTAAGAATTCTACGAGGCCTTGATATCCATTCTCAATGTATTTGCCCCCAACGTAAATTTGAGGAACTGTAGTTACATCACGTCCAGTAACGTCTGCCGCAGTCACACCGGCAACACCGATGTCTATGTACATATATACCATACCTCGTTCAGAGAACAAATCACATGCCTTCTTACACCAAGGACAGTCTGCTTTACCATACACAACGGTATAGTCCTCATCATCTTTTAGCGCATGACGTTCCACGGATTGTCCTACCTTATCAGCAGTTCTTCCCGCTGTTGTTCGAAGATAGTACAAACCTTTAAGTCCCGATTTCCAAGCTTGTAGGTGTACTTTGTTAACATACTTTCTGTCTGATCCTGAAGGAAAGAACAGGTTAACAGACTGTCCTTGACAGATAAACTCTTGTCTATCGGCGGCATGTTTAACTACCCATAGTTGATCTATCTCGAAGGAGGTCTTGAACACACCTTTCTGGTGATCCGTAAGGTAGTCTAGATGTTGAACACTTCCCTCGTTCTGCATTATAGATACCCATTCTTCCTCAGTATTCTTACCTAATGACTCTAGTAAGTTCACTAGATGAGGTATCTTAATGACATCCGCGCCTGCCCTAGTACGGTGTGTGTATACATTTGCCTTAATAGGCTCAATACTTGCACTAGTACCACAGAGGATACTGCTGTTTGCATTGGGAGCTATCGCCAGCAAGTGAGCGTTACGTACTTTGGAATAACCAGCCGCATCAGGAGCCACTCCTTTCAACACCGCCAACTTCCTCGTAGATGCCTTAGCTCCTTCCGAAATAAATTCGAATACCTCACGATTAAGGTCAGCAGCTTCACGGCTTTCCCAAGCGATATTCTTACTCATCAACAAGCTGTGAAAACCCATAGCGCCTAATCCTAGAGAGCGTTCCCTCATGGCACTATACTTGGCTTTGCTCAATTCCTCTGGTGCATTGTCCACAAAAGCTTGTAGCACATTATCAAGAAACTCAATGAGGTCTTGTACCATGGTTGTCTCTTTCCACAGAGGATAGTGCTCTAGATTAACAGAAGACAAACAACATACAGCTGTACGGTCTTCACTAGTTGCTAAGTGTATCTCATTACACAAGTTAGAACCGTGTACCTTAAGTCCCATAGCCTTCTGGTAATCAGGTAGTGCCTTATTAGCTGTGTCAATAAAGTTGAGGTAGGGTGACCCTGTTCTGAAACGAACCTCCAGTAAGCGTTCCCAGATGTTTCTCGCACGTAGCGTATCAGTTACGGTCCCTGTGTGGGGACATTTTAGTTCCCAGTCTGCATTATCTAGTACCGCTCGCATAAAGGCATCAGTAAGGTTCACAGCGTTAAACAAGTTGAAACACTTCCGGTTGCTGTCACCGCCTGTTGGTACCTTAAAATTAATAAACTCAATGATATCTGGGTGATCAATATCTAGGTAGGCTGCGTAAGAACCCTTGCGAGTTCTACCTTGTTTGAAAGCGGTCATTTGAGCGTCAGATACTTTAAGCATCGGGAGAACTCCCGGTGACTTTTCAGTAATACCTCTTACGTCAGCCCAATGCCCACCTACACCTCCCCCTTTAACAGATAACCAAGCGGTTTCTTCGTGGTGCTTAGCCAATCCTCCTACTGTATCTGGTACATAAGACAAAAAGCAACTAATAGGGAGACCTACATGTTTCTCTTCCGGCTTAGGTGCGTTGCTCAGGATTGGTGACGAAAACATAAACCAGCCTTCGGATACATAATTGTAGATCCGTTGAGCTAGTCCCATGTCTCCACCACTATAAGCAACAGCTGCTCTTGCAAACGCTTCTTGCGGGGAAGTCTCCTCTTTTTCCAGATAATAACTTTTCAGTAGTTTTAGTGCCTGTTCTGTAAGTCTATCATCCCTCTTATGATTGATAACTATTCCATAACATTTCAAAAATCAGTCTCCTCTCTCTTTTCTTCTTAAATGGATGACCGCTACCCCCGCCTCTTTAAAAACAGATAGGGCAGAACGATCCTTGTAAAATTCCTCGAAGTACACACGGACGATACCGGCTTGTATGATCGAGGTAGCGCAGGTGGTACAAGGCAACAATGTGGTATACATGTGCGCGTCTTCTCCTGACAGCGTAGATTTTGCTAGCTTAGCAATAGCATTTTGTTCAGCATGTATAACATTATGGTTCGTCTTTCCATTACCATCTCTCATTGTGTTATCACAACCAGAGGGGGTACCATTGTAACCATATGACAGGATGTTAGTACCCTTAGATACTATACACCCTACCTTCGTTTTATGATCCTTGCTTTCTTTTGCTATTCGAATAGCTAAGTCACGCATGAAGGTCTCGTGCCTATTAGGATCATCTACTAAGATGTATGTCATTTAGTTTTCTCTCGGTAAAAATTTCTCTCGTGATCCTAACTACCCTCTTTAAGTTTAGGAATCTCTCGCCGTAAGTAGGCAATCTCCTTTAGTACCGTCTGAATCTTAATTTTATCTTCTAGCAGTTCACTTTGTAGTTGAGCATTAACCGCCCTTAACTCAGTACTTTCCTTACAACAAATTATTGCAAAGGCACTGCTTGTGAACACCGCCATAAGAGTCAATCCTATGAAAAGCGTATCCATAGCTCAGTTTTCCTTTTTGATAATACTGTTTAAATAATGTAACCGGGTTTTTTCTCAGCCCGAATTACTTCAGTTAAGGTTTTCTTCTTCAGTGACACTTCTTGTGACAGCAATTCTCTCACCCTCTTTAATGAAGGTTTCTTAATCTCGTATCGTATAGCCTCACTCACGGCATAGAAATCACCGGGGGTCAAGTACTCAATTTCACCTAATTTATGTCGGCTTAGTGAAGGGAAGTACAGCTCGAAACACTTCTGAGTCTGCTTAGCAGTCAAGAACTTAAACTCAAGCTTAAGAAAGAGACGCCGCAGTACAGCTGGGTCCAACCCACCGATTGAGTTAGAGGTAGCAATAAAGATACCTTTAAAGTCATCGAGCTCAGTAAGTAGTTGATTTACAAAGGTTCTTTGATAGTTACGATCGGCATCACTGCGGTTCCCTGCAATAGAGTCGATTTCATCAATCAGTAGAATCGAATTTTCTATTTGTGCTTCCATGAAAGCGTCATGTAGTTGCTTCTCACCCTCACCCACATACATGCTCTGCAACTCTGCATAAGTACGCTTAATTACTGATTGTCCTAGTTGCTCACCAATATAGTTCGCTAGTTTGGACTTACCTGTACCGGGAATACCATGCAACAAGAGGGAGATCATCTGTGGTTTCTCTTCCTTCTGGATCACTCCTTTGATTTGAGACACCAGATCATCTGCCTTGCGATCAGTATTGATCAGAGAGAGATCATACCTAGAATGGTCGATCGGAGGTTGAAAGGAGGCTACAGGGGTCTTGATAGTGACTTGGACATCATCCGCATAACTAAGCACCTCGGGGGACTTAGAATCTTTCTTAGCATCCTTCAGTACCTTCTTGATTTCTCGTATTTGAGTAGCAAGTTCGGTGATCTCCTCCTCTGTAAACACCACTGGGAACACTTTAAGTGCAACACCGGGTAAATTGTTACCTTTGAAGGTGATCTGTACATAGAAGCCGCTGGCCCAGTCTTGCTCGGTTGACTCACAGGTTCCACGGTGGAATCCTGAAAGAAGATCAGAGAGTCCTTGTGCGTTTAGTAGATCGTGCGCCTTGTCTTTATCTTTTCCATTGATGAAACTAGCATAGCTACGGATCTGACCAGCAAACCAATAATTGATGGCTGTACTACGAGGCATATACGCATACGACTCGCCATCCATAAGGAGACAGTGTGCTTCATTCTTGAGAGGAAAATACTCACCAAAGGTTTCGGGGACTCCGTGGTTGTAACCTTTGCGTTCTCCTTCCCGCTGAATCAGCAGGCTAGTAATCCACTCGCCATTAAGAAAATCTTGAAGTTCATTGTGATCCTTCTTGATCTGGGACTTTGTCTTTGGTTTTTTCTTTTTTGTAGCCTCTTCCGACTTTGCAGCTGTACCTGCCTTAAGAGCTGCCAATACACTGCATAGAGCTTCTACAGTCCCTTGTAGATTCACATAAAGTTCTTTGTCTTCGTCTTGTAATGCGTCCCAGTTAATGGAGAATGTTAGGAGAGTTATGAGGGAGTTTACATACTCCTCAGTTACATCTGGCTCTTTGATTTTAACCAAATCTTCTACAGAAAAGACATCCCCGCTCTTTACTTCGTAGTAATGAACTAGGGAGGTATATGCCCTGACATACATTCCCTCTGGAGATGATCTCTCTGAGAGTATTTGGTACAACCCTATAAGAGCTTGCTGCAGCATCGTCTGATTTAAAACTATGTTTGTTTCTGTCATATTATAATTCCGGTTCTAGTTCGAACTCATTATTCTTATCCACGAAAGATAACCTACAAGTCTCATGATTATACAAAGCACCACCCGCATCCCCGGTTTTCCCGGTATGCCGTGACTTCAGTACTCTAATTTTGATAGTGTTTCTTTCCGTCAAACTTTCTGCTACAGTATTTCTAGAAAATGCTATTATCTGGAAACTGATTTGTTTTACGGACCCAGAGCCTTTAATGTCATCCATCGAAGGCATTCGTCCCTCCTCAAAAGAGGTAGAGTCTTGCTTTGTCTTACGAAGGTGGGATATGACTCCCATCCACACTTTATGTTTCTTTGCATTTTTCAATAAATCAGACATGACCTTATCCACCGCAGCGTTTGCATCAAATACTTCTGTTTCAGACACTGCGATAGTCAGGTGGTCTAGTATAATGTATTTACAACCCATTAAACATAGAGTCTCAATCTTGTCCATTAGGGAGTCATCAGACACAGAACCTTGATGGTCTAGCATCTTGACTTGCCCATTGCTAAAGATTGATTCGAACGCCTCTCGTTCCTCTGCTTCATCCACATCTACTTCCGTTAGGTTCTGTTGCAGCACCATTTGGACTAGTTTCTGCACAGTATCACCGGGATCTTCCTCTAATGATACGATACCAACAGCATCCTCTGTGGTCTCCGCAAGGTGTAGTATAATCTCTTTAATCAAAGTAGACTTACCTGAACCTGTCCCTGAAGTAAATAAGTCTACTTCTCCAAACCTAATACCTTTGGTCAACTCATTGATCCCACGAAGGCAGTCTGGTAACGCAATAGACTCTATATTCTTACGATCTAGGAACTTATCCCATAGCTGTTCCCCTTGGAGAATACCAGAGGGAGACCACGGTTGGGCATCCCAGATAGATTCCAAGATCGTTTTATGCCCATGTTCTAGTAGTGTCTGGTTTGGATCTTTCTTAGGCAATTTGGCAATCTTCACCTTGTCCACACCCACTACCTTGCACGCTTCTGCTAAGGCCTTATTACCAGCTTCGTCGTTATCCAGCATCAGTACGACTTCATCGAAGCCTCTCACCCAGTCTCTTTGTTTGAGGAGGTGTTTAATACCCGTAGCACTTGGGAGTGATACAACCGGGTATATCTTCTGATATCTTTGATAATAAGCGTATGCCACAGACATGGCGTCTAGTTCGCCTTCTGTGATAACTAAACGCTTCCCACCATTGAATTTCTGTTGTCCAAACAGTCCTTCTATAGTTCCGACAGCCCAAAAGTCCTTTGTAGCTACTTCCCTTACTTTGTATCCTACGGTCTCCTCCACACCATAAGGGTAATAGTGTTGGATAATGTTATTGTTACCGTCTACTCCAACCTTAACATCAAAGAAATCAGTAATGTCTTTGGGTAGGTTTCTTTCCTTGAACCCCCTTACGGAGAAGTTAGATACATCGAACAGCGTTAGCTTGGACGTACCTTTACTTGGAGTAGGCTTCTTGGTTATCTTACTAGGGTCGTTAGGGTTAGGGTGTACGTGGTCACAGGCAAAACATTTAGCTGGTCCTTCTTCGTACACAGCTACTGCGTCACTACTGTTACACTCACTACACTCCATGTGCCCTAAAAACTGGCTTTTCTGATCTGCCATATTACTCCTTACTGTCTTTTCCACTACCTACTATAAAAGCAGTTGTGTAGGCGGCTGCGGCTCCCCAGCAGAATATACTAAATGGGGATAAAGGAGTCCCGGTAATCACTGCATAAGGAACAGCTATAACGCTCCAGCTTATGGTCATGATGATCAGTCCACCTATCGTAAATTTTAAAAAATTCATTATTCTATTACCTCTAAATGTCCGTACTTCTTGACAAGTGCTTCTGACTTCTTAGCAGCCTTGTTCATCGTTTCGTGTTGGGCATGGTCTTCTTTAGGTATATAACGGATAGGCGCTACCTGATTATTATACCATTTTCTCTGTCCACTAGTGTCCCGATCGGTGATAGTACATAATACCATCTGCAACCAAGCTTCACTATAATTGCACCAAGCTCTTGTCTGAAACACACCTAGTATGTGGTAAGACATATCATCTCCTTCTTTCTCATCCAATTGTAGTTGGACAGAGGAAGTCTTGTAGGATCTCCAGAATGATTTCCCGGTCTTAGTGTAGGTGTTCTTCTTATACGTCCAGAGTTGCTTCTTCCCGATGTAGAACTTGTTCTTGGTCTTATTAATTACCAAGTACACAAACCCAAAGTACTGAGAGATGTCTACGTTTACGCCTGTATATACCCAGTGACCTAAGTCCCTTTTGATATAATCTTTCTTAGCTGTAAATTTACCCATCCTCCGACTCACTCGGTTTGTCTGTATCCTGCAAGGAAAACATGTCTGTTGGGGTCCTCATGATGTGAATCAAAGTACCCGTGTGCATCATATTTTCCTTCCAGTCAACTCCATGTGCATCATAGTACGCATCGATGACTCTTTGCTTCCGTTCTTTGCTGGTGGTAGCTCCCTCTAGGATCTTACCAGCTTTCACAGGACCTACCATCCATAAGCCGGGGATATCATCCACAGAGTCTCCAGTTAGCACCTGTGTCCAGTAGTGTAGATCCGCTTCATCCTCACTCATATGTAAGAAAGCATCTCTGTGAATCAGGTAATGTGTTCCTTCAATACAGTGTAGATCTTTATCAATACTGGCAATTATATAGTCATTCCCTTTGGCTTTCTCTTCTTCAGCCCAGATTCTCACTAGGTCATCAGCTTCCATACCATGAGCAGGGGTGACTAACCCCTCCTCAACTAATTTCTTTCTCAACAGGAAGTAGTTAGGGTTCTTCTCTTTAGCCTTCTTTCTCCCGGTACCAGACTTATACTTAGGGCAGAATGCCACCCTAAAGTTAGAATCACCAAATACCGCAATCTTAGTGCTGTCAATATTAAAACAACAATTCTTGATATCTTGTAGAGCCTTCTCGTATTTCTTAAATGCATGGTTTAGGCTTTTAGAGCCCCATCCACACCTAAATAGTAAAGGATCTCCATCTACTATCAATGTTAACATATAACACTCTCTATTTTTATTGGTCTATAGAGTGATTGATTTATTCAACACCCCTTGGTCCTGTGACCACTTGTGACCACAGAGTTCACAATCATACTAGATTGCGTGGTTGCTCATAGTGTACTCCTAGTGCGTTTCAGCCCAATTGTTTCCAATCATAGACTCACCATCCATACACATGACACCATACCATTTAGGGGCCTCTCGGAAAGCTTCAGCTGAAATTTCAGCGGCTCTCTTGGCCTGCTCCTCTTTTACAGACCACTGCATCTCATCATGGTAGAAGATCAGAGGGACAGCATCAATGCTTTCTTCTTTAAACTTCGCCCAAGCATATGCTACAGCTGCCTTACAAGTAATACCTTCTGCTGATTGCAAGAGGTAGTTGAGTGCTTTGTGAGATGAGTCCAAGTAGATTCGACGACCATCTAGCGCAGGAATACTAGGCTTCCGCCCTTGATTCTCGGAGTTATTTATAATGGCATAAAGCTTATCTACAAGATCTTTGTAACCGGGTATAGCCTTAGCAAACTTACTTTTAGACTCTGAACCCGCTTTCTTGTCTCTCTTCCCTGTTAAAATCAAACCTAGCTTCTCTAGGCCTGCTCCAAAAAGGAAAGCATAAATCCACGGCTTAGCTGTAGGTCTATTACAACCTAAGATATCAGCGTTCTTCTGGTGTACATCACCATTGATCACGGTGTCAGTAAAGTCATCGTCCTTAATGTAGTGACATAATGCTCTAAACTGGTTACCAGCTGAGTCTGCCCCTACTACTTTACGTCCTGCTTCTACACCAAACAATCCTCTCATTTGGGGTCCCCACAGGGCATCAAGACCGGGGACATTCACAACAATCTTGTGAGAGCTCCGTCCAGTAGGGGTACCGATAACAAACATGTCACCGTGGATCCTCCCTTGTTCATCAGTGCTTGCTAACCAACCCTTCAAGATACCTAATCTCGATCGAGTAGAAAGGAAGTTGTGGATCATCACCCCATCATCCCCTAGAGCATATAGAGACTCTTTACAGACCTTCGGTGATTTCTTAGTGAACTTCCCTGTCTTGGTGTTCTTCTCCCAGTTCCAATCAAGAGGTTCCCATCCTATATTATAAAGATGCTGCTTGATGTGGTCAATAGAGTTCAAATCAGGATCATCATACCTCACCTTGATGTACTCCCCGGCTAGCTTAGGGCTAGGGAAAGCATCTTCAGGTAGTATCTGGCAATAACCCGGCTCTTTGAAGTGATTCAGACTAGGCTTCTTATATTTCCCGTCCAACCTGTATTCAGGCTTTGATACCATATAAGTACCATTTGGGTGTTTTTTAGCTACTATTTTGAGGAAAGGTCTCATCTTAGGCAGGAGGATGGCGGTAGTCTCTTCCAGCTGCTGCTCCATCTCTTCTTTCAACTCAAAAGCTCGCTCCTTGTTAAACACCCAACCTGTTTCCGTAGCTTTCGCTTGGAATTCGGCCAGTACGTGCTCTACCCTCATACTCTTTCTCATGTACTCAGGATTCTTAGAAGACTTTAGGAACTCAGTGAGCTCCCTTGCGAGAACCCTGTACACCCTCAAGCTTAGGGTCACATCATCCCTACAACGCTTAATCATGTCTTCACTGTAGTTCATCCAGTCTTCATGCTCGGGCTTGGGAAAGCCCAAGTATTCACCCCATAGCTTCAAGCTATGTTGCCCACCAAATCGGAGGTAGTTCAATACTTGAGACATTAGTAGTGTATCTCTTACAGTAAGATCGACACTAGGAACCCAGTCAAGTATCTTCTTCATAACAGGAAGGTCGTACTGAATAATATTATGGCCTATGATCTCCTCGGCATCATCGAAATGTTTTCTGAATGCTTTCAGAGGGCGCACATAAGGATCCTTCTTATTCTCCTGATAATATTCATTACAAAATATATACTCTTGTTCTGTCTTGATGTCTTTCGTGACAATCATCCAGACCTTGTTTATAGGGGGGTTAAGTCTTTCTTTTCGCAGAAGACCATTGCCCTCCAAGTCGAAAACTATCTTCATACTTGATTACTCTCTATTAATCCCTGCTCCCTCATGCTGCTTCTTTCGCCAAAGGTTTAAGCCCTCTTGTGTACTAGAATTAATTTCATAATCAGGAAATTTCTCTATCATCTTATTAACATAAGCCCAGTTTGCATGATAGTTATTCCAAGTCCAATCAAATCTTAGTTGCTTATTCCATACTCCTCTGGCAAAGTCCGCACTAACAGCGATATTTCCGTCGGGGCCAATCCAAGCTTTAGATAAGTTACAACACATTTCATTAGTAATATAATATTTTGGAGATACGTCCTTGGTGAATATAAATTGCACTTGTTCATCAGTATTCCAAAGGTTTAGCAAGTCATTAGGTGAGTAATTCTGAAAGGAGGAGTTTAGGATGCTGTCAAACACGATTAGGTTGCCGGGATAACTTCTCGTGCCATCCCCTCTTTTTAAAAGGTTCTCACAGTTTTTCTCAGGTACTATCTCTTTTACATTTGAGATTCCAGTTAACCCGCTAACCAAAGGTAGCAAGAGCTCCTCATCGAATCCTTCTGGAAGAGGTAAAAAGACATCTATGTCTGCTGGCTCTCGTTCTAAAAGCAAATCCCGAATCTGACCTCCAGCTATATAAAGTTCTTTTGTTCTGAAGTAATTACTGAACATGCGCACTAAACTCTTAAGCTTTCTCTCTCTGGCTTTGTATATAGGGGAGTCTTTGATAACTTCACTAGGTTCTGCTGTCGCAATATAGCTCATGTTAGTCTTCTCTTTGTTGGTTTCTGAGGTTTTCGTCATCTTTGACCACTTCGTTAATTAGGTAGTTCAGATACCAAGCGGCCTTTTCTAACTCTTGCAGTAGGGGGTCTTTCTTTCCTGCACGGAACATATATTTGAAAGTTTGAGCCATTAAGTTAGCGACCCGTGGGTCGTGACCTAACAGCACGTACAGCATGATATCCTGATACTGTAATCCGCTTGGGAACCTCTCGTAAGCCTCCTTTGGGATGATACGGTAATGTGCGGGGTTGACTGCTGTATTTTCGCTGGATCTATCTGCGTAGGGCATCTCTTCTTTTCTCCAAATATTGAGCTGTTATTTTTACGTATTGAGTTCTCTTAGGTATAAATACCGTTATCTGCTCGCTTTTCTTGCGAAGGAAAGCTATAGCAAGTATAGGCACACCTTCATCAGTGGCCTTATCATCTAAGTACCCGTAGGCTCGACCTCTTGCAAAATAGAAGGGCCCATACTTCTTGATACTTCCGCCAGCGAATGACTCAGAGTTCCCATGAGAGTTGGTGAACCTAACATACCACAAAGGCTCCGCAATATAACCAATCGCTTTATTATTTTCCCCCTCGACGTAGTCTCCTTTGGCTGAGAAGGGGTTCAGGTTTTTATGTTTCACTACACTCTTAAAGATCCTCAAGATGTGCATAATACCTCCACTTTAGTAGTATCCTTTCACAGCCTCAATAGCTTCATCAAGATCATAGTGGATCTCAGTTGCCATTGACTGAATAAAGGGGTGTGGAAAGTCCTCTTTACTACCCCACATAATCATGATCTTGTGCTCAGTATGACCAAACATAAGTTCCATGCTGGTCCCTGTGCCTCTACCTGACGACCTACGAATGTCTGCTAAAATGACACGACTAGACGCTATGTCCTTCATATCCTGCTTAAAAATTCTCCGAGAGACATTCATAACGCGCCTCTCAGCACCTAGAACCCCTTGTAACTCCTCGTGGTATGAGACACGTCGGGTTGGGTCTAGGCAATTGATGTCATGTGTGAGTAGCGAAGCAGTTGCATATTTGCGCCACCCCACCATGTCTTCATATTGGGCGTCTTCCATCGGACCCGCCAAATATACGTAATCTTTCATATATACATATCCTCTTTATTACCCATAAATCACTTCATCGAACAGAGCTGTCTGTAAGATAGCATCACAGTCATCTGCGTCTAACGTAGCCCCTCCGTCTGGGTCCATCACACATCGCATTATATATGCGACTTGCGTTGACCACAGGTCGCTATCACCCGAACAGATCTTACTCAGTGCGCGTGTGATGTCTTTAAGCTCCACAAACCCCTTACCTAAAAGCTCATCGTCATCGTCTGTAATGTTACGTATTAACCAAACATTTAAATCCTTGTCTCGCTCAGGACTATAGCTGGCCCAATAACCAATGCCGCCTTCGGCAGCAGTAGTCAAGATGTCACACAGGAACTCGTAGGTAACAGGGAGACTCAATTTTACTTTGTAATCATTCATATCTATATCTCTATTAGTTAGTCCTAGACGAGGCACTATGCCCCCTCGTCGTCTCTGCGAATACCCTCGATCCCAGCTTGTTCAACGCATAGTTCACATGACAGGTCTGCACCTACGCGGATAGACTCGTCAATATCAAGTTCTGCCCCGCAGTCTGCACACTGAAAGAGGTCATCATCAGCAATTTCTGTACTCATATCTATATCCGGCCGGGGCAGTGACTCCAGTCGTTCCAGCTCCTCGATCTCCTCAACGGTGAACACCGGCTCGGAGCAACGCAGGATATATGTGGCACCGTCACACATAGCTACGTGGTCAATGTACTTGTGTAACAACAGTTCGTAGTCCATTAGTCACCCCTTTGTTATTCTTCACCCAATTTTACCATCATCATTTCGAGGTTGGATGGGTCATCGCTGAAAAGCTCAATCGTGAACTTCTCGCCTCTAGTATTGGTCAGTATAATACTTCTAACCGCATAATCCACCACGTTGTATTCCTGATAACGAAGTTTCTTAGGGGTGATTTCTACGTTCTTAATTTGGTGGAATGCTTGTGATTTTAACATATTGTGTTTCCATTGGATTAATTCTAGACTAGAGCAGTTTGACAACTTGCTCAGGTTGTAGGTTACACCACCATAGCGTAAATATATTAATTGGGGCCGACGTATGTCTCTGCTTCTGCAAGGCTAGACTCGGCAGTTATAATATATCAACGTTGCCGCTGAAGCATTTACTGTCGCAACTGCGTAGTTACCTGTTAAAAAACAGACAACAGCTGACAGTGCGTTCGCACCAATTACTACCTCTACGGTATTATTTTTTAAAAATTCTTTAACTTTGTTCACTCTAATTCTCCTTTGTTTGATAGTTCGCTATGATACTATCTTGATTCTGAACAAGCTCAATTAGCTCATCCATCTTTGAATCTACAGCATTTAAGTGTTCAAGGACACCGTAACCTAGACTCTCTAATGCCTCAAGTTTTTCCTCTGAGGGGCAGCTGTCCCATCCTAGCACCTCTGATAGCTGCTCAACTAGTGTAAATTCTTCTATCATTTTATCCTCCAGAATAATATTCTTCCTCTTTAATTAAGCTGAGTCAGTATGAACGACCAGATCGCGAATAATCATATGATCTGTGTTAACACAGGCAGGGTTCTCACATGTATGCTCAATCCCTTGCCTTTCTTTGAGAAGTACTCCAAGATTACGTTCCCATGCGATAACATGTGAAAACTGCCATACTCCTTCTACCTCAAATCGACCATGACCTGTTGCAGTCATACGTCCTTTCCAATTGTGACAGCCCGTTACAGAATTTCTTTTCCAATTATCGTCAAATTTCTTAGGCATGGTTTATCGTTATTCTCCTATAGAAATACTACAAATTCAATAACGGACAAGAGGAACACTACACTAAGGATAACTGACTCATGCTTGTACCACTTAAGGGAAGTATACTTCATGCTATTTGTCCTTCTAGGTTAATCCAGTACACCATTAATTTTCCTTTGATCATTTTGAGTTTCCTCCGTATAAATTACGTAATAAACGCGATCTCAACCTTTTTTGAGTTTCGACCTCAATCTTGAGCTGTTTAATTTCTTCTTCCATTTGTTCAACCGCTTTTATGATACACAAGTTATCATGATAAGGGTATACGTAACCGCAGTATTGGCAGTACACTGACTTGTTATCTGTCATATCTCCATACTCAACATTCTCCCATAAATACACAGACACCAGTAGCTAGTGCTAGTGCCCCATACATGACCATAGTTGCTTCAACCGGGCTTAAATAAAAAGGTGCTACAAAGCAAACAAGTGCCGCAAAGACCCCTAATATAAATGCTAAAGACAACCCATACACGAACAATTTCATACTATCACCTAGACTAATAAAGAAGGGATCTAGTTCTTCTTACCTGTTTTCATTTTCTTGGCACCTTTATTACTCCTCTTTGATTTATCCTTTTTCTTCTTCACCTCATCCTGATACCCAATAGTGGACTCCAACGTGTTGATTGCCGTGATAGCCTCTTGTATCAGATCTGCCTTCTCTGTGGCTTCCTTAGATATCAGAGCTAGTTGCCAACTTCGAAGTTCTGACTTTAGTTTTATGTAAGGAGACTCCATATTTATTCTCTCCTATAGCACTGCAAAAAGATAACAACCTACGATAATAACTACCGAAATTCTGGCCAGCCAGTCGGGAAGGTCACTCATGCTTTCTCCTATACTATTACTATAAATTCGATAAAAAGACCCCCACAGCGTCAGCTATAGGGGTTCCTCTTAAAAAATTCTTTTTACCATTGAGAGTCGTCAGACTCGTCCGTGTCTGTAGGCACTACCACTTCAGTCTCACCCTCTACTTCGAAAGCAGACTGAGCACCAGTGTACTGCACTAACTTGATTACCTGAAGTGCACGAGGAGAAAACCCCACACCTTTCTTGCCGTTCATCTCATATTCATATGAGTCAATCTGAACGTGACCAACAGAACCGTTACCAATAATAGATGCATCTAGAGGGGCTAGGCTTGCGTCTACTACACGTATTGGGTCTCGCTTATCCCCTTTTCGGGTTTCTGATTTACGCTTAAGGTTCACTTGGTAAAAGCTACCATCGTTGTCCTCTTTCATAGTAACATGCAGACCATGCTTTTTCCACTCCGCTGACTCTTTCTTATCTCGGGTGCGAATCTGAATCTCCCAGTGAGGGATATCAGCGTTGAATGGGTTGACTGGTGTTACAAGCTTAGCCCAGAAGAGTTCAGCGTCTCGAATTACAAATGACATATTATATTGTCCTTAAAAGTTTATTTTATATTATTAACAGAAAGCAAAGTCTGATTTCAGAACTTCACTTAAATCTAAGTTGCCACGTTCAGGGAAAAGGTCTAGTGCATCAGTCTGAGATAGCAATTGAGCCAGAGGATCAGACTTGTAGAAATGCATAAACTGCTCTCTGGTTACAGCGAAGAGTGACTCCATGTTACCGGGGTGACAGCCGAAGCTATCGTGTATCGTAGTTACAATGAAGTCTGATTTTATTACAATCAGGGTTAAATGTGCAGCATCAAATGAATGCACAACGTTAGGAGCAGCACCTGTTGACTGCTTCCTCCGATCAAGCTTACCGGTCTCTTTGGGTTGGATTGTCAGTTGCAAACCTTTGCCTCTGTTTGATCCACAGAATCTTACTCTCACTCGTACTTCCTTAGTCTTTAGGTACTCCTGTACTATAGGGAAGTTTGTTATGGGAGCACTCCACGATAAGAATTTGTTTTTATTATTAGCTCTCTCAGCCAGTTTCTGGAATAGGCTCAGCATAGTTGCGGGGCCTTTGAGATGTTCTAACATTGTATCTCTTAGTAAGTCACCGAAGGGGTTAGACCAAGACTTATCTTTGAACTTGAGCTCTTCACTAAGGGTCTTAGTGTCATCAAATATCTGGTCTCTCACACCCTGACGGGTAACTCCGTAACCCAATGTCATCACAGGTCTCTTTACTGCCTTCCGTTGTATCTTTTTATCATCCTTAAGAAGTTGCCAAAAGGGGATATAAATATTCTTAGTGAGATCTTTGTTGGCCTTACGCCAACGGTCAAGCTCTTGAAAAGCTTCATCTTTTTCTTGTTTGGTCTCTGCTACTTCTCTTTTTAGTTTGATTTCTTTGATCTCTTTCATCAAACGAGGAAGTTCTTCCTTCACTGGGTCTTCTAGTTTATGATATTCATCATCGAGGGATTCCCAAGTTTTATCAGCAACATACTGGTATACGTCTCCGGGGACCTCCGTAGGTACTAGGTTCACCAGTGGTGCAATGTTCTCATCGAGAGACAAAGCGGTTAAGTGCTGGACAGCATTGTTACTTCCGTCAACGAAAATTGGAACACCACAGTTGTAGTCTTCAATCTCATTCTGACCAATAATGGTCCATAAGTGGATATTGTACCACTCGAACGCCATAGCCAAAGAGGACCACGGCTTGTCTGTTTCCATCCAGTTATTGTTAGCATGAGGATCGGTTGCCCAAGACATGATCTCTTCGAGGTTTTCTTCCACATACCCTACACGATCATCTAAGGGGAGCTTGTCTTCTCCAATACAGTTAGCTGTGTGAACAGCCAGCCAATACGCTCCTTCTTCTCCTAATGGTATGCTATCTCTGTAGCGTATAAGACCCTTAGCATTGTCAGAGCTCTGCTCATTCAAGTAAGGGGTCATAGGGTATATGCGACCTCGAAAGTCACAGTTGTATGCTTGGTAGAAAGTTCTATCACCAATTTTATTCGATATAGTCTTTATGAAATCAGCTTCTAGGAACATTCCTGCTCTACTGGCTACCATTTCTTCTTTATCATGTTTAAAAGGAGACCGAGGGGCAGGAATGTAATCTCTCTTCAGCAATTCTTCCCTAGATTGGAGAGACATCAATTCTTTATAAACCTGAAACACATTTTGGTTGATGATGTAAGGTGTCTCCTGCATCTTATTCAGAGCATCATACACACTCTTTGCAGAGATAGGGGTCATCTTCTTTAGTGTTGAGGTAGAAGCTCCTCTAATGATAGAAGCCTTCATACCTACATGATAGTAAGATGTCCAATCCCCTGCAGGGTTTAACAGAGGGAACTCAGGGGTATCCTCTATGTCCTCACTGAGTATAATTTGCTCCAGTAAGGCTGCATCGGTGCATACCAGTACGTATAGAGCATTCTCGTTTGGCTTAGAGGAGCGTCCCTTGTTCACCCTCTTGATGTCTAGTAAGTGAACCTCACTGTCCTTCTTGTCTTTGTTACAGAAAGCCTCTAACACCTTTACACCGATGTGGAGGGAGGCCTTTGTTTCTTCCTCTATCTCTTCCTCTTTATAAAACAACCGGATAGAAGCCCCTATTGATACGGCTACTGAGGTCAGGGAGGATCCTTGAACTACCCCTAATACCACCTTGCTAATGACCAACCGGTAGATATCTTCTATAGAGAGATCAATTTCTTCCTCTATGTGCGCCCATAACCAGTGGGCCTGAGTCCGGCTGTCTTTGGTTGTAAGCAGCCTTTCTGACAAGCTTGCAATCAGTTTATCACGCATTATTTATTCCTAATCAACATCTCTTGATTTTGGTCTATAAAGAGACCTATTATTCAAATTCATCCCACTTGGGATCGTACGTTCTATCCTGTACACACAGCCATGTGTACCCCATTTCTCTGTAAACAGTCTCGGCTGTTTCTATACAACGTTCCTCTGAAGGTTCGTAGTGGAACGCCATGAGGTCTGTTTCGCATGATACATTAGAACATATTATTACTAGAATCCACCACATATCTGCCTCCAAAAAAAAAAAAAAAAAA
>Ga0208134_1000695_pt1 | contig 21771 bp, 34 predicted proteins | sample VirMetDEL_Mar_31_FD_184515 | JGI IMG/M metagenome (GOLD analysis project Ga0208134, IMG submission 184515) | Aqueous microbial communities from the Delaware River and Bay under freshwater to marine salinity gradient to study organic matter... | ecosystem: Environmental > Aquatic > Marine >... | reverse complement strand
AAGGAAAAAAGAGGGGGAAGCTGACACGTTACCTCCCCCTCAACCCTGAGAGGTATTAGCGCGTTTTAGACGCCAATTTGATACTCTGTAATTGTCTCATTTTATTTTGATAGAAGCTTTGCTCTGGGTGACCCTTAGTACTGAAAGGATGACCTTTCTCATAGTACTTTCTGATCTCGTTTCCTGCTTCTTCTGGTGACATACCAAAAGTGTTGCTTCCCTTAACCTTAAGAGAATCTTCAGCCATACCGTCTGCGATCTTGTCGAAAAGACGAGTAATTACTGTATTCTCCATAAGGCCTTTACTTCTCATTTCTTGAATATCTTCAGGAGAAGCAAAGTTCTGAAGTGCTGTAAATGCTCTATTTAGCTTGTGATCGTACTTGTCGCCCCAATCAGACTTAAGTTGACTAGCTTCTTTTTCATAAGCCGCTTCAGACATTTCGTTATTCTTGGCAACCGACTCTCCAAGAAAGTCATTGAAGAAATCAGCCATCTTCTGAGCTTGCTTAGGTGCTAGACCTGCGTCATAAGCTGATTGCTTAAGGCCATTGAAAAACTCTTCGTTCTTCTCAATCCCCTTACTTATGTTGTTTTCTACACCGTATTCGCTAATATCTTCCGGTCTTCCTAGTTTTGTATAAAGTTCTTTGTATTGATCGTCTGTCCAAGTATCATCAGGGATACCCATCTTGTCCTTACCGATCATGCTAGACGCGTGAACATAAGCTTTCATGATCTTTGCTTGGTCAAACTTCCCGTCTTCCGTAGCATATTTCATTAAACTAGCGTCACCTTTCAGCTTTTCGTCAAAACCTTCAGGATAAGCATATTGGATTCCGCCACCTTCGTCAGTAGTTCCGCCTTCATCAGTAGCTCCACCTTCAGTAGATCCGCCTTCGTCACCGCCCATAAATCCCACGTTTCCGCGTTCATTGCCTATAATTAATTTAATCTTTGAAAAAATTGAAAAGTACTTCGTCTTCATCTGAGCCTCCCGAGCTTGTCTGTGTATTATCTTTTGTTGTGATTACGTTCATTATATCTTCTACATCGTAGGTTATCATGTCAAGAATATAGAGAACCATCTCCCTTTTACCCTCGTTAAGAGGATCCCCGGAAGTGGGTTTCAATATGAAACCGTTGGACATAAGATCCAATAGAACGGCTTTGCCCCTCTCATTGTCAAATACATCAATGTAGTCTTGAATTTTAGTCGCCTTAGCTCTAGCTAGAGCCTTCTTTTTCTCGTCATCTTTCATTGTGTCACTCTCTCTTATTGTTGGTTACTAGCCGCTTTAGAAGAAATTTCGGCAGTTTTTGCCTGTTCTTGTTCCATTAACGCTTGTTGTTCTGCTTGTTGTTGCTTGGCTCTATCGTCCCTAGTCTTCTTAACATCTTTAGGTTTCTTAAGAGTCTCAGTAGGCGCGCCGTATATTCCTGCCAAGTAGTTAACTACTCCATCACTATCGATGTTATCCATGATCTCTGGTTTACCTTCAGCAAGTCCAGCGATTGATCCAAGGAACCTATTCCAGTTTTGACCCTCAGATACTCTTTGGGCTTTAGCTATTTGTGAAGAATAGAACACTTGAGGAGTTCTACCCTCTAGCTCTTTAGGTACTTTCTCAGGAAGTTCACCTTTTCGCATCATGATTCCAATTATTCTAACGATAAGTGGTTGTAATAACTCAAAGTGCATACGTCCAAGGATAGGTCCCAGGAGTCTTAAGTGTTCATCAGTTCTTGCATTAACTTCGGTCGCTGTCATCTGAGGACCTTCACGAAGTTGTAATTGATCTATAAAGAAGCTTTCTTTGATTCTATCTCTAGTGTCTTTAAGGATCTCAAGACCAATACCGATTTGCCCACGAATTTCTATAGGGTAAACCTTATCTTGAGTACCAGATCTATAGGGATTTAACCCACCCGGCTTAGTGTTGAAGTTAAGGAAGCTATCATCAGGAACCATTAGAGGAGGATCTACCATCTTCTGAGCAGCTCTAATGATGGTACGCATCATAGCGTTAATCATCTTGATCTCAGGAAGTGATTTCATCCCGGGGCTTCTACCGTAAGTCTCCATAGAGTCTTTGATCCATCTAGGGAATACAGCCGGAAACTCGTCAAAGCCTCCTTCCTTTACTACCATCTGAGATTTCTCATGAACATGAATAGACTTATATGGCTTACTCTTAGCAGCCTCTAATTTCTTAGACTCGTCATAGTCACTGTTTGGACTTACTTCCATTATTACGATGTGATTGTCTTCAGGCTTCTTCTTGCATAGTTTACACAAGTCCTCTCCTAGAGCTTCTTCACCGTATTTCTGTAATAATTGTCTGCTGTTGTACTTAAGTTCTATGAAGAAAGTATCTACTTCGTGCTTGAAGTTCTCTTCTATGAAAAACTGATAAATAGGGCGTGAGCTAAAGTTGAGGACATTCTCGTCATCTTCTTCTATAAGCATAGCACCTGTCCCAAATGATCCTAGGTCTAGATAGACTTCATGGATCTCAGTTTGGAAATTTGTATTGTTTAGTACTTGGTGAATCTTTCTAACTACTGCTTGAAGGTATTCTTGAACATCTTGATTCTTGTCGACTTCATGATCACCAGAAGTAAGCTCAAACCACTGAACACTAGGGTTAGTAAGCATAGAATGTAGAGCAGAGGCAAGAAGCTCGTTGTAATGGGCAGCAGAACTATCATATAGTTGTAACCTTTTCTTGTCTCCAGTAGACCGGGACTTGAAATCATGTACGTTTTCTTTGTTTGGTATTACATATCTAGCGACATCTCGCCAATGTTCTTCCCAATTCGCTCGGGACTTCTTAAGGGATTTGAATCTCTTCAGGCAAGCTTCTGCCTGTGCTTTCGTGTCTTTCATTTTATACTAGCCTTGTTTGATTTACGACTCCGGGTTGCGCCCGTCTTCCGAATACTTCGTCTTGTCTTGCGCTAAATGCTTTAATAAAACCCTGTACTTGATCCTTTGAGAACTCTTGTGTATATAGGTTTTCGCCTTGATTAAATGTTCTGTCTTGGAATCCTACATCTGTAGAAGCGTTCAGTCTATTAGAGGCATCAAGGGCTTTCTTATCAACGACCCTAGACTTAAATTGAGGTCCGAACCCTTCAGCAGAAGCATCTACCCTACTTGTCGCAGAAGCTAGACTACCTGCCATCTTCATGAAGCCTTGTAATTCTTGCTTATTGAATCCAGCTTGCACCGCTAGATCTCGCTTCTTGCTAAAGGACTTTACTCCTGAAAATATCTCCATTGCGCCCATACATCATCTCCTTAGTACTCAAGTTCATTATAGTCGCTATCAGCCATTCTTGGCAAACTATCTCGCCTTTTCTTCAATTCCCTAGAGTCTATTTCATCTAAGGCATCGTATCTATAGGCATCAGCACCATGAGAGGCCCAGTCATGTTTGGGCTTGTCTCTGAATAACATAAGCTTAGAATCCCATTCTCGTTGGTAATTCTTTAAACAGTCTAAGAGTCTAACACACTTTACTGAGTCAAAGACAGAAGTTTTTAATCTTCTTCTTGCTGCTTGGATCCCATCGTCTAGACCTTGCTTGGTTAGGATATGCCATTCCCAGCCCGGCTTCAACTCTCTAACTACTTCAACTCTTGATTGACCAGTTATGAAATCCTTATTCTTCCCATCATGTGGCCATACATGGCGGCCATAAACATAGGGCTTCTTTTCTAATTCATCTATATACCACTCAACACCTTTACCGTTTGCTTCCAAATAGTCAATGTAATGCCAAGTATCGTTAATCTTTTGTCTAAATACAATCGCTGTTGAATCCCCAATACCTATATCCCAATGCGTATCTACCGGATATTTAGGGTTATGGAAGACTCTTCGGATTTGCCCGTTCTCTTCAATTTCTCGAAGGGCGTCCCCGTAGTAAGATCCTCTAACTGCCGCATGGAACGAACACTCCAATTCCTGTTCGATCTCTTCAGGCTCCATATCGGACATCATATCCTCAAGTTCCTCTGTAGGCAAAACACCAGTTTCACTAGCTTTATATATCGCTGTGAACCAGTTCTCAGGCTGTGTCTCTGCTTTCTTTAATCTATTATAAAAGTGATTCTGTCCTTTGGGAGTTCCAATAAATATTGCCCATCCCTTCCTATCAGCAAGTGCCGGACGTATAATCTCTCCCCAGATGATAGGGTCGCATTGAGCGAATTCGTCAAGACCCGCCCCGTCCAAATATATCCCTCTAAGTGAATCGGGATTGTCAGCCCCAAGGAGCATAAACTTAATTTTATCTGGCTTTTTGAGCCATGCACCATTGGCATCTTTAGTCCCTTCTCTCAGTATCTCTACTGATAGTTCTGACTTATTGACTTTAACTCCGGGTAACGAAGATGTGTAATCAACAATATATTCCCATGCTATCATCTTTGCCTGTTTGTAGGTAGGCGCGACATAGGCATATTGTGGATTATGTAGTTGATTCTTTAACCCCCTATTAATAGTTTCATTTATCAATAGGATAGTTTTACCGAAACGGCGGTGACATACAAGTACATTGAATCTCTTCAGGCTTGCATGTATTAGTGCTTGGAGCGGTCTAGGGCAATAGCCTGTCTCAACTCTCTTAATCTCTTTCTTAAGTTCCCGATTGTAGGGAAGTTCCATGCCAACGACAGTAGGTCCTTCGGACATAATATCTTTATCTTTAGAATACTTCCCTAACCAATCAGGCACTACTAAGCTTCTGCGGCTTGGTCAAACTCGTCTAATTCCGCTTCTGTAATCAATTCTTCTAATTCAGCGATAGTATTAGAGTCTTCAAACTCAAGACCTTTATCTTCACATTGTGCTTGTAGGCTTTCTTTCTTAGTTGGCTTTCTAGGCTTCGGGGTAGCAGTTTTAAGCTCAGCCCCGGTAGCCATTCTAGCAGGTTTAGCGACAGCCGCCCCAAGTTCCATCTTAGCATTAATAGTTGCTAACATCTCACCTTGCGCTCTAACCATATCTTTAAGTTCATTGTTCTCAGCTCTTAAAGCAGCTTCAATCTTATTGTCTTTCTTCTTATTGAAGTCAGTACTATTAGCTAATGCTTTGTCTCTTCTTTGTGCATCAGCTATCTTAGAGTTATTAGACATTTCATCTTGAACGTCTTTCGGTAATGACTTAACTGAGATCCAAGTCCCATCTTCCATCAATACTCTCTTACCTAATGCTTTTCCGATTGCGTCACTCATACTTCCTCTCTTTGTTAAAAATCCATATCCTTGTAGCCTTCTTCGGGTACTTCGGTGGATTCAGTTTCTATTGCTTTATCTTCTTTGTTCTTTATTCCTGTGTCAACTACGATCTGAACTGGCATAATGCTACCGCCTTCGTGCTTAACTTTAGTCCCGTACTTCTCCGGATTATCCACTTCCGCTAGCCATTTCAACTTATCGAAGATTAACTTCTCTCCTGGGACATCATCCTTGTTCAAAGTAATGAAGTCGCCGTTGTCATCATAAAGTCTATTCTGGATTATAGAGCGAAAACTATCTGCTCTTTGCTTTCTAGCTTCAATTACTGCTGACTCAAAGGGCGGATACTTAATCATCCACTGAACGAACGTACCCCGTCTTATATGGAAATGATCGCAAACTGCTTTCTCGTCTGCGCCACCTGCTATCATATCCAATATATCAATGGCGTTCTCTTCTAATTTCTTATCTACTTTAGTAACTTGTGTCATACAGATAACTATAAACCAAACTTACAGGGAAAAGCAAGTGGGCTAGAAAGGGCTTGTAGAGTTTTAGGTGACTTACGTGGGATAACTGCTTAGAATCATTAGGGAGGTAGCTAAAATGGAAAAATCTGAAAAGTTTGTGCGAGGGTCGGTTGACTAAAATGGAAAAATCTGAAAAGTTTGTGCGAGGGTCGGCACTCCATCAAACAGACCGCGAACTTTGCCCCCCACCCCCCTTCTAAGCTATTAATATTACAAGGCTACCCCCTACAAACATCTATGATTACCTATACTTACGACCTCTCTCTTCTCATTCTATTAGTCTACTCACTGTCCTACTAATAGATCTTATAGTCTTCTCTCTCTTAATAGTAGATCTATAGTCCCTTGCTCTACCTAGTTGATGCTTAACTCTATTAGTAGCTATTGGATCTCCACTATCTAGCCAGTATCTGAATAATTTATAGTTTATGTTGAGTAGTAAGCATGCCTGTTTTTCTGTTAACCCACCACTATTCCCTCTATTACCTCGACTTATTACTTCAACCAGTACACTCAGAGCTAAACTATTCGCCCTGCTAAATGCGCGTCTGATTTTCTTAACTGACTGTAAATCCTTATTTCTAATCGTCTCCAACTTATTGTCCATACTAAATAGCCCTTAATTCCTGTCTATATATACTAATACTTTTAATTTAACGCCTATTTATTAGTACTGCAAGTAGTACCAATCTAACGCCATACGCTGTAAATATTACAACTACTATATATTTATTTTTATTTTCCTGTATAACTATCTTATCAACTAAAAACACTTAACGAGGAACTACTACTATGAAACACTTAATCTTATTACTACTTATCTTATCAACTTCAGCACAAGCCTTTGATTCAGCAGACACAGGTGAATTTGATTCAGCAGGTTTTAACGCCTCAGTTTATATCGTTACTCAAGAGGATATCAATGACTGTAAAGAAGAAGTTTTAATTCAGCATGAAGAAGAAGAAGAGAGAGATATCCTTGAGATGCAAGCTGAATGTGAAACTGACTACTAGGTAACTATTACACCCTATATTGAATTTAACGCTTAACATGATATAAATAATAAACAGAGTCAATAATGACTCATAACCAAGGGAACATGACTAAAGTCATTCCTGAAAGGACTACTACTATGAAAAAATTAATCACGATTGCACTACTTACACTTTCAACAGTATCTTACTCAGCTTGTACAATTGAGCTCGATGTAAAAAAAGAGGGAGCTAAGACCGCTTACATTAATGGCGTAAGTGTATCAGCTAAAATTCAAGAGGCTTTAAGCACTAAATGCACAGTGACTAAAAAAGCACTGAGTAAATCAGAGGTTGACGCTATGAAACTAGCAAATGCCAAAAAGAGATACGAGTCATTACTAGAAAAAACTAAGTCATAGAGAGCAGTAGTAGCAGAAACAAAGAGTACTTGGGGAGAGTTAATAGCTCTCCCTTTTTTAACACCAACTAACCAAAGGATACAAAATGTATAACAATAATGAAGACCACCAAGTAAACTTTTTAAACATCGATCAAGCTACGGACTTAGTAGATCGTATTGAGGTGCGCGCTAAAAACTTTAATCATTCTATGACTACAAACGAAAAAGAGTCTATGGCCCAACTATTAAGTAATATCGGCGTCAATACTTCAGACCTTATTGACGTTTCAAACCTAGCTGATAATTACGCTATTAACGCTGAAATCATCTCACCAGATGAAGCAAGTAGTTACTCAGATACCAATTATAAAGAAGATTCACTCTTTCAATGGGAAGAAACTGACGGAACTCACTACTGTCTAAGTTGGTAACATGAATAAACCTCAAAAATACTACTCTAAATTTAAGTCTTGGAACACGTCAAAATTACAATTTGTTCTGGATTCAGCTCCCTACTACGTAAACGAGAATGGCACTGATTTTAGTAATGAGTTAAGCGAAATAAGAGAAGAGTATTATACTAGAATGAATAAACAGGACAAATTGGACGAAAAAAGAATGATTAGAGAATTTAATAGTTCAAGATCTTAGAAGTTCACGCGTCATGGGGGTTACGTTCGTTTTTCAGAACGTAGCTCTCTCATACTTAGTTTTGAGCGCGTGGCATTTTTTACAAAGTATCTGCAAATTAGAGAACTCACAAAATATCCTAAAAAAGAAACTATCAACTTCTAAAATATCCTTAAAACTCCCTACTTTTTCAATATGATCTACATTAATTTCATCAACCTTAAATAAATCAGTGCATTTAACACACTTATAACGGACGTGGGGACGTTTGGCCAAACCACCGCACTTCTTAAAGTGGTCTATCTCAATACGCTTGGAGCGTAAGAACGCGCCCTTATACTTGGATCTAATAAACGCCTGTCTTAGTCCTGTTCTAATCTGTGTTAAGTCTTTTTTGTCAATATTACATACTAAGTCGCACCGCATGTTTACAAGATATCATTAAAACGGTTTGATGCAAATACATGCTACTACTAACTACGAAAAACAAATTCAAAAAAATCAAAAATATTTTCAAAAATCGAGAAATAAATAAACATACATTTAGAACAGGTGGGCAAATATCTAAAAATGCACGTCTAAAATCAATCGTTCAACGAAGGAGAACAACTAATGAACTACATTATCTACTACCTATTTTTCCTGTATTTAGCTTTAGTCTTTTTGAGAGGAGCGTTTAAATGATCTTAATTATAGGAATAAGTACGCTATTTATATGTTGGAATATATTCCAAGCCAGTGAGAATATATGCAAGTGTATAAGGGAGAACTCTAAATGAAAGAAATACTAATAGTCATCTTGCTAGCTAATATCGTCTATTCTCAATATCAACTAAGATACACTATCGAACTAGCACGAACAATCAGTGAAATAGAGCAAGAATGTCAGACGGAGAACAAAGCACTAAAATTCAAACTTATGGTAAAAGAGGTAATCAATGACAAATAACGAATTTAAGAGAAAAACCAATAAACTTAGAATACTCAAAGATCAAATAAAGACTGGAAAGTTCTTCGGAACTAAGTCTGATGTAAATGCAGAGATCTATTTCCTAGAGAACGAACTAAAGGAAGTAAAAGCACTAGAAATAGAAGAAGAAGTTAAACAGCCTAGCGAATACGGAGTCAAACTATGACATTAATAGCACTACCCAAGAGGTTAAACGCGGTCCAAGTCAATGTATTAATGGACCAATCACTTCAAGCAGATAAATACCTGAACTTCAAAGTAATAGACACTAGTTCAGGCAGACGCAAACTAGTAGGGACATCAAAGAAGGGACTCGAACCATTTAGAAGCTTTGCATACTTCACAACTTGCATAGAACCTGCAAAGCAAGCAATCAGAACAGAATACTATCTAATACAGGAGGTAAAGAATCATGAGACTAATAAGTAGGGTTAATAAGATCATAGTTCATTGTAGCGCTAGTGACGCTCCTGCTGATGACTCAATAGGAGCTATAAGCGCATTACACATAACGCCAGTATCTCATGATGTCAGATGGAACGGACGTCTTATAGCAGGACGAGGCTTTGATAGGATAGGCTATCATTATGTCATTACTAAAGACGGGAGGATGCACAAAGGTAGAAACGAAATGTATTGGGGCGCACACTGTTATGGACAGAACCACGACAGTATAGCTATATGCCTAACAGGAAACACCAGATTCACGTTAGCTCAATTCAAATCATTCTTTGATCTAATAGACATACTCAAACTTAAACATGATTTAAAGAATAGTGATATATATGGCCACTATGCTTTTAATAGCAATAAGACATGCCCTAATTTTGGCGCGAACTTAATTAATTATTAAACTTGACACACACTAGCTAATAGAGGTTAATAGGAGAACATGAAAACACTAAACGTAGAACATATTTATAATGTAAAGCAAACGGCAAGCAAGCCTTTATTAGCAACTATTAGTAATATTGCTAGCCTATATTGCTACGCTGCTACGTTTTTTTCTAAAAAAATAAAACATTACAATGTATTGTTAAATACAATCGTAAGCAAGTAAAAGTATAGCATTAGGTTTACTCTAAGTGATTACTTATAGTTAGCTAATAGGTAAATTTTTTGAACTACTACCACTAAGGAATAACGCATGACTGAAGAACAGAAACAGAAACAAGCAATCCAACAATTATTAGATTTTTACGCTAACCAAGGACTATCCGAGGGTAAGTCAATTAGTAGCATAGCCTTACGAGGGGATAATTACACCTCTGCGACCTTTTGCAGACTCTTAGTGACCAACTACAAGCCTTTGAAGGATAAGCTCGGGAGAACGAACTTCTTCTTAGTAGAAAACTACATCTCAGATAAGTATAATGTAGAAGAAGAGAAAGATATTAAAAGCAGTATGGGTTTATTCGTATTTAATACACTTCTCAATAAACTAACTAAAGATAAGATGAAGAGGAAAGCAAACGATATCGCTAGTAGAGGTATTGAAGAAATGGACTACTCTCCTCTAATCCCTATAATCGATTATAGGACCGCCCAAACGATAATGTTTAATATTGAAGATAAGACAGTAATACACGAAGCAAGTTATAAAGCTTATGAAATATGGGAAAAGAAGCAATCTGCTGAAGATAAGAAACTACTACATGGTAAATTCACCTCTGCTCAAATAGATTTCGACCCCACAACATCGGGCGGATCTAAGATAATCGAATTAAGTGATGGCCAGGAGATAACAAGTATCAATTCTCATAACTCACCATTATGGAGAAAGTCCGAAAATGCGCGTCCGAAAATGCCTGAACTATTCAAAGATCTAATGAATCACTTGTTCCCAGACAAGAAATGTAGGCAATATGTAATGTTTTGGGCATACAATATGCTCACAAGTAGAAGTCCAGTTCATTTATTACTACATGGACATCATGGGATAGGTAAAAATACATTAGTTGAGATCTTCTCTAATCTAGTAGGAGACTCAAATTACTATCTAGTACCCAAAGGTTTTTGGGATAATAACTTCAATAGTGAACTTAGACATAGAAGACTTCTCTATTTTGATGAACATGGAATTTACACCAAGCAGAACTTAGATGACTTCAAACAACTATACGACCCAAGGATGACATATCATGGGAAGAACTTAACTATTGAAGGGAATGAAGTAAATTATGCCTCTTCAATAATAAGTAACAACTTAGAAACTATTAACCATTTAGTTTATGAATCAAGAAGGTTTGCAGTTCCAGTATTGACCACTAAAACTCTGACAGCAGGGATAGGGGAAGATAAGATGGATGAACTTTATTCCATAATAAGAAAACCTGAAGAACATAAGGAATTTTACTCGAATTTAGGGCATTGGATTCTACAAAATGGATTCACGAAAGAGTTCAGAAGAGAACAACCTTATAAAACTTCACTATTTTACGAGATAGTAGAGAAAGCATTACTGCCTTGGCAACGATATATAGTAAGTAGCTTAGCTTCAGGAGAGTGCGAGGACATACCTATCACTGGAAACCCTGAATTAATGTATAAAGGGAAAAGCCAAGGATATACTAATTGCCAGAACTTCCTAGACGTCCACAAGGATGAACATGGAGAGGACTACGGTTATGTAGTAAGGAAGGGATCAGAAAGAGTTATAATACCTTCCAAGAAGTATGAAATAGAAAGTAAAGCAGTAGAAGTAGACACAAAAATAGATACAACCAATATGGAGTTTTAAATGAAGACACAATTTATAGAATTTTACGAGGGCAATCAAGACGGACTAGTTATACTGATAGCACTAGAGTCAATTGAGTATATAAAAAGGCATGAAGATGATGGCGGAAAGCCAAATGGCCTATACACAATTAAGATGAAATCAAACTATATAATGAAGGGATCTATTTGTGCGGAAAGCATGAGTGGCATTAACCTGTTTTAAACAGATCTCAAAACCAGTTTACCACTACTACTAAGGATATAATAATGAAGTACGCCTCAATAGACGCAGAGTATAACCAATCTAAGGAACCCAAGCTAAACTTAGTCTGTATTGTCATAAGGACGGCAGACGATGTATTTAAATATTGGGTACATAACTCGGATAGAACCCCAGTAGTAAATAAGATAAATGAATTGCATAGGCAGGGTTACGTTTTTATATCCTACGCGGCCACAGCAGAAGCTCGCGTATTCCTAGCTTTAAATCTTGAACCACTCAAATATAAATGGGTAGATAATTACTTAGAATATCGCCAACTATTAAACCATAATCATAAGTTACAATATGGTAGGCAGTATATGGACGGTAGAGTAAAAACTACCAAGCCACCTGTTAATAAGTGGGAACAGACTGAAGAAGAGAAGAAGAAGTCTGATAATGAGAAACCTAGATACAATTTAGCGGCAGCTTGCTTTAAACTCTTAAATGTACAGATAGATACTGTATTCAAAGAGAATATGAGAAAGCTAATCATATCTAATCCAGTTGAATTTACTAAAGCAGAACAAGAAGAGATCTTACAATATTGTGCTGATGATACCGAATACCTATGGCCTATGTTTCAAGCCATGCTTACAGAATATAAAAGACTACTTGGAAGGCAATTCGATATAAAACAGTTAATTGCTGACATGAAAGTAAGAGCAGAATTTTCATGCAGAACTGCAAAAATTGAAAGTTTAGGCTACCCTATAAATGTAGAAAAAACTAAGAACTTTTCGGATCAAGTAGGGAAGATTCTATTCAGTTGTCAGCAAGATATCATAAGACAGTTTCCAGACAATAGCCCCTTCTATAAATTTAAGAGGAAGGAAGGACTATTCACTATGAATCAATCCGCTATTAGAGATGAAATACGAAAATGGTTAGGTACTCACCCTAAAACAAAATGGATGATGACAGATGGAGGAAAATCAGGGAAGAAAGATCTTTCTTTATCCCTTCCGGCTTTCTCGAAACACTTTAACTTTACCCATACATACCCAGAAGGGCATTATTTTGCTCAGCTTATAAGATACTTAAAATTAAAGCAGAACTTAAATGGATTCACAGCCGGAGGAAAGACAAGTATATGGGATTATATCGGAAGTGACGGTATGGTACGCCCGTATTTAGGTATTTACACAGCACAAAGTAGCAGATCGCAACCCAAAGCTTCTTCATTTATCCCATTAAAAAGTTCTTGGATGCGCGTAATGATAGAACCCCCCAAAGGCAAATGTATGATTTCTATAGATTGGGCCAGTCAGGAGTACCTAATCTCAGCTTTACTTAGTAATGATAAAAATATGCTAAAAGCTTACGCTACTGGTGATGTATATATGGCTTTCCTTAAAGATTGCGGAGCAGTACCTAATACCGCTACAAAGAAATCACATGGGAAAGAAAGAGTTATGGCTAAGCCTATTATATTAGGACAGCAGTATGATCTAACTGAATATGGTCTATCTAAACAATTAACAGAGACTACAGGTATACCCCACACACCTGAAATGGCCCTTAAATGGATTAACAAACATAAACAAGCCTATCGTACCTTATGGAAGTGGAAAGCTAGTATACAGAGGAACTACAAGCTTAAAAGACACCTAAGATTACCCGATGGATGGTATTTATGGGGGGACAATGCCAATTTTCGTTCGGTAGGTAATGTACCATCGCAAGGACTAGCAGCGGCCATAATGCGAAAAGCTACTGGAGTAGCACAAGATTATGGACTAAATGTATCATATCAACTCCATGACGCTATTTATATTATGGAGGACGTAGACAAAAATATCGAAAAAATAAAGATACTAGCTACATCTATGGATGAAGCTTTCCGATTCTACTTCCCTGAAGAAATGAAAGAAATAGCATTTTGTAGATTAGACGGAGATATATGGAGTCCTGAGTTAAAAGAAAATACTTTCAATATCTCATACCCCACTAAATTCGGAGAACAAATAATGGGAGTACATCAACAACCCCTATATATCGATGAACGGGGAGTAGATCAGTATAAACAATTTAAGAAATACTTTAACAAAGAAGAGGTAGTATATGAATCTATGCAATTTTAAGAATATTAGAGGCTATGAAGGTAGATATATGATCTCTGAAAAAGGAGAAATATATTCTAAAATATCTAAAAAAATATTAAAGACTTGCTTAACTAAAGTAAATTACCACATGATAACTTTATGCGGAAGGTATAAAAAAGAAAAGCTGTATGTACACAGACTATTAGCTATCGCTTTTATACCCAATCCGGAAAACAAAGCCACAGTAAACCACAAAAACGGAGTTAAAACAGATAATAGATTAGCTAATTTAGAGTGGAATACCTACTCAGAAAATAATCAACACGCCTTGGATAATAAATTAAGAATACCTCAATGCGGCAGAAAACTAACAGAGGGTCAAGTTAGAAGTATAAGAATATACCTTAAGCAAGGAGTATCTCCTGTAATAATAGGAAAGCGATATAAAGTACACGATAGAACTATAAGGGATATAAGAAACGGAAGAACTTGGAAGCATATAGGAGAATAGTATGGGAGATTCATTTAAAGAAACAGCACACTTGAATACAGACATGGAAAAGTACAGTAGCAATTACGACAAGATTTTTGGCAAGAAGAAAGAAGAAAAAGAAACCAAAGAAGAAACAGAAGAAGATAAGGGAGAAAACGAAGATGAATAAATTACAGGACTTAATACAAGTAATGAAGAACAAGGACCACTTTGAATGTTTAGAGGAATTATCGGCACAATTAGCTAGAAGCTCAGAGATAGTTAAGACTATTGGACGCTGTATGGAGCTTGAGGAAGTAGGAAAGATTAGAGAAGATCTCCCGAAACATTTAGTAGAAGCTTTCATCTTAGTTGAAGTATCTAGAGTTAAACTTTCAGTACTTGCAGAAGAGTGGAATAACACAATGTCAGAAGTTACTGAAACTATGATAAACGAAAATAAACCGAAAGAAATCTTTGACACGATGGATTTTTAGCTCTACTCTTCAATAGAAGAAAATATGGGAGTGAGTACTCGGCAAATACTAGTAAGGTGGAAAGAGAGAGTCCTAGAATACCTGTAGGGTGAGCTATCTAGGGGAAGCGTTGACCCCCACTACGGTTCGAATCCGTCCACTCCCACTTTTAGGAATTAAATGATTAGAAACGAAATAGAAATTATGGACCATCAACCAAAGGCAATCCAGTTTATGTTAGCTCATAACTATGCTATTTGTGCTGATGAACAAGGGCTTGGCAAGACATTAGAAGCCATTGCTGTACAGCAAGCTTCAGATCTTACTTGCCTAGTTATTTGTCCTGCTACGCTTAAACTTAATTGGAAAGATGAATACGAGAAGTTTACTGATGAAACTAGTGTAACAGTTGGACTTAAACCATCTAAGATTAATATTGTTAACTATGAAAATATCTATAAATGTACAGAGTTATTCATGAAAGCCGATATGATTATTATAGATGAAGCTCACTATCTAATTCACTTGGATGCGCAGAGAACAACATACGCACACAGGATGATAAGAAAGTATTTACCGGAGAGATTACTATTATTAACAGGGACGCCAATTAGGAATAGAGTAACAGATTTCTATTCTCTATTGGTCCTTTGTTCTTACTCTCCTATTAAAAATAATGGACGTCTGATAACTGATAAGTTCAAGACACAAGAAGCCTTCAATAAACACTTTGCTAATGAGTACCAAATGAAGGTTAAAGTAACGAGCAAGACAGGGACGTTTTATAAAACTGTCAAAAAATATAGTGGCATTAGGAACGAAGAAGAACTTAAGCTATTTATGAAACATAAACTAATAAGAAGACTAGCTTCAAAAGTATTGACGCTACCCCCTCTTATATTTAAGCCAGTACAAGTGAGCTATAAGCATGATGAAAAATTGGATAAGGCGTACCAAGCACACGTTAAAGGTGAAAGTTTTGATATTACGGCTAAAGCTAGTTCCGCTAAAAATGTCGCTTCATTTACTGCGGATTATGTTCGGGATATCATCAAATCGGGAGAGGGTCCAGTTATTGTATTCTCTGACCATATTGCACCCCTTGATGTTATTGAGAAGAAGCTTAACAAGAAATTTAAAGTAGCAGTTATAACAGGTAGAACTAAAGTTGAAGTAAGACATGCTTATGTTAAAGCTTTCCAAGCTAATGAACTAGACGCAATTCTATGTAGTGTAGGAGCGGCGAGTACAGGGATAACTTTAACAGCAAGTAGGAATATGGTTTTAAATGATGAACCTTGGGACGCTTCTCACATGAGTCAGCTTCTTAAAAGGTTTCACAGGATAGGGCAAACAAGATCTTGTGTAGTTCATAAGATGTTTGGGAGTTCAGTAGCAAAGAAAATAAGTATGAACCTTGCTGAGAAGCAAAGTGATATAAATAAAGTCATTCAAGGAGACAAAAATGCAAGTATCAAAAGTTAGTTATTTACAAGTAAGAAACATGGGAAACTATGAGAAAAAAGAAAGTATGGCAGAAATAGCTCTAGTGGAAGGAGATTGCGCTAACATTGCAATAGCTGAAGCTCAGAGATTAGTAGCCATTGCGCTTGGTTTAAAGACAGAAGCAAAAGCTACAGTTAAAACTAAAGAAGTAGTTAAAGAAGTTGTAGTAGCTGAAGTTGTTGAAGCTGAGAAGACTAAGAGAACAAGAAAGCTCGCAGTTAAAAAAGAAGTAGTAATAGTTACTAAAGAAGAAGTTTTAAACGCTATGAGATCTTATGCAGAAGCTAAAGATTCTAAAGAAATGGCAGTTGAAGTACTTCACGATGTTACAGGTAAAAAGAAACTAGCTGAAGTAGATGCAAAACTTTACGGAAAGCTTGTTAAAGCGTTGGCCGTATAATGTCAGAGGTAATAGATCATGGAGAGAGAGCGCATAGTGAGATTGGAGCAAGTTCAGCTTCAAGATGGCTAGGATGTCCGGCTTCAGTTTCTTTATCGCGCGGAATAGAAGAGAGTTCAAGTAGCTTCGCAGAAGAAGGGACCTACGCCCATGAATTATCTGAGCATTGTCTAGAGCAGAATTTAACTGCTGATGAAGTTACAGAGTTCCAAGGCAAGGTAGTTCCAAGTGAAATGAAGCCCTTTGTTCAATACTATTTAAACGCTATGGAGAAATACACTAATGAAGACAGTGGTTACGACACGTTTGTAGAACAAAGATTTTCAATGCCTAAGATTCATAAAGACATGTTTGGATCTAACGACTTTTGCGCGTTTGGTATTGAGAATAAAGAAATGGTTATTGTTGACTTCAAGTATGGTGCAGGATTAAATGTACTAGCTAAAGAAAACATTCAAATGATTATATATGCGCTTGGGGCTTACTATGAGTTCGATCATATTTATGATTTTAAGACTGTTAAACTTGTTATCGTCCAACCGAGAATAGAGGGCGGAGAGTATGACGAGTGGAGTATATCGATTAAAGAACTTCTCAAGTATGAAAAAATACTTAAAGCAGGAGTCAAGAAAGTATACTCTAAAAAACCAGATATAAGTTCAGGGGATCATTGCAAGTGGTGTAAAGCCAAGGCAGTTTGTCCTAAGCTTAAATCAGAGTTGGAGGACTTAGTGCAAAACAAATTTGATACAATGCCAGTAGAATCAAAGCCAGTACTTCCTGAAGTTGTAGGTATGAGTGGAGATCAAATAGTAAAGATCTTAAAGCATGAAAAGTTAATAACAGATTGGTTTAAATCCGTGGCTAGTTATGCCCATTCTAAGTTACAGAAAGGTGAAGAAGTTGAAGGCTATAAACTAGTAGCTAGAAAGTCGAATAGGAAAGTAGAAAATGAATCCGAGTTCAAGCTTCAATTTGAAGATACATTCGGGGACGCTTTATATGTACCTAGAAAACTTTTAGGTGTAATTGCCCTAGAGAAACTAGTAGGTAAGAAAGAATCAGAAGCATTTTTCGTGAAGCCAGATACAGGAACAACTATCGCAGTTACTAGCGATAAGAGAAAAGAAATTGTAATAAAAACCGCGTCTGATATGTTTGATGACGCAGATACTAACGTAGCTATTGACTATAGTCAGCTAGAATTCTAGGAGAATCAAAATGAGTGAAGAAAGAAAAACAATGGTAAGTCCAACAGGTAGATTAGCTTTTATCAAAAACCTTTTCGTAAGTGGCGGAGACAAGGACAGATTTTCAGGGGCTTTAATCTTTGATAAATCACAGGACCTTAAAGCACTTAAAGCAGGAATGTTAGAGTGCGCTAAATTGAAATTTAAGGAAGAGGACATCAAATCTAAAAAGTTTAGTTGGGGAGTTAAAGCGGTAGACGCTGATGACAACAAAGTAGATTTTCTAGACGGAAATATGTTAGTTATGAATATGGACAGAAATGGAACTTTTGGACCGCCAGAAGTTTACGGATCTAATAGAGGACCAGACGGGAAACTTGAAAAGTTAATCGATGGAGACTTAAAAGCCGGAGATCATGCAAGAGCAGTAATCTCATTTTTTGCTTGGGAGTACCAAGGGAAGAAAGGTGTTAAAGTTAACTTTGACGGGATTCAATTTATTAAAGCTGATGAAGCATTTTATACTGCGCCTACTTCAGATAGTTACTTTGAAGAAACTGCTTTTGATGTAGCGGTAGAAGTTTCAGAAACTAATGAAAACGCTACAGGCGGTGACGAGGCTTCGGACTTTGAATTTTAAAAATTACCTTAATATTAATGATGTCACCTTGAAAGACATGGAGAAGAGGACCGGAATTAACTTTAGAACGCTAAGTTTATATAAGTTAGGGAGGGTCCTCCCTTCACTTTCCAATGCTTACAAGGTTTATAAAGCCACCAAAGGAAAGGTAGGCTTAAAGGATTGGTTTCTATGACCTTTAAAGTAAAAGTACACGAAGTTAAGAAAGCGACCAATGCAGAAGCCAAGGCATTTAGGGCGGCGGCGAGACAGGTAGAAATTGAGCTTAACTCTGATGAATTTTGGTATGACGTAGCTATGGTTTATAATACTTGGGAAAATAAGAAGTTAGGAGATCAGAACTTCAAAGAGTTCAAAGAAATGGTCCTTGGTGGATCTACAGTATTTGACCACCATGAAGACAAGATCTTGGACGTTTTAGTGGAGTTTTATTATTCTTGGAGATCAGTTGTAGGTTATACAACACCTAGTACTTGGTACACTTGGATAAATAGAAACGTATTCAAAGGTTTTGATCTTGGAGACATCGGTGGGAATATCGCGCACGAAGGTTTACATAATCAAGGTCTAGGGCACCCCAAAGCTAATAGGGATTCAGTTACCTATAAGTTTGGGTATATGGTTAGGGACAGAATTAAGAAGAGACTAGGACTAGAATCAACAATCAACTTTAAATACAAGAGATCTTTATGGACGAGAGTTAAGAGATTTTTTGGAAGGATATTATAATGGGATTATTTGGAAAGAAGAAACGTATGGAGGATGACTTAGGGCTAGGCGAGAAGCTTACTCAAAGAACTTCAGGCGGAGAAGGTGGGCTAGATCTTAAGGGAACTTTTGATGAAGCTAAGATGACTAGATACCAGATGGCCATAGAGAAAAAGGCTATCTTATTTGATAAGGAAGTAGACGGAGTAGACTATACTCACATGGATTTCGTGCTTTCTACAGGATGCGGATTCTATAGAGGTATGACTAACTTGCAAGCAGTACAGTTGTTTTGGAAAGCTTTCTACCCATACTTAAAATCTATTACCGATAACTATGAGAAGTTCTATGACCAATTCAGATCTATGATAGACGATCAAGAAGAAGTGTTAAGAAATCATGCAGAGTTAGACTTTAGACATAAGTGGACCCTGAAGTATATTGACTCTATTGGTTTTGAAGATAAGCACAGGTATTTTATAGATATGAAAGTAGCAGAAGCTACGAAGCAACAGCAAGAAGCCGCAGACGAGGCAGGACGAGCAGTTGATAATATGCCAAGTCTTAGAGAATAAACTATTCAGTGTAATGTATTTATTCGCAGTTTAGATACATTATAAGGAATATAAACAATGTAATTATATACACTCAGTGAGTGCTTCTTGAGGGTGTATTGAGTACATAACATTACATAGGGGGTTTAATTAGATACTAAAACCGCCGTTTCAAACAGTTTACTAGAGATAGCTATCAAATTGTAGGTTTTAGTATTAGATTAGATACGATAATGCCTACTATAGAAACAATAAAGGATAAATATGAAGGATGTTGATTTATATCATGAGGATAACGAGTTTGTTTTATTATCTAAGTACGAAAAATTAGAAACACAATTAAAAGAGGCTGACACTTCAATCCAATCTCTTAAACAGCAAGTAGCTGATGCAGAGGATATTTTTAATGACGCTCTTGAATATATTAAGGTAAACGACAATCCAGATAAAGAAATAACTGAACTAATATTTTGGTATCGCAATAAATACAATGATTAGATAATGAGATTTAGTGAAACAAGGAAAAGGATAAATGAGTGACTGAAAAAATAAATGAGCTACAAGCAAGATTCATTACAATTAGAACATCTAATGGTGCTATTAAAAACTACTCTATTAAACAGTTTATACCGATGCAAATGTGCCTAACGAGAACTTGTTGTAAAGTGAAAGACGTAGAGGTCTTACTAGACAAAAGAAACAATGTTTATTTTTCTATAAATATGTTTTTAAATGAAGAATCATGGGTTAAAGATTTTTGGCTACATCCACAAAAAGACAAAAGAATAAAAAAACTGCCAGTCATTCCCAAATACAAAATACCTCAAATGAAAGAAGTTCATTATGATCAGACGAATAGTATTGTAAATGACTGGTTAAAGGAAAAAAGTGATTTTTTATAAGTCAATGATTAACTAAATAGTATTAGTGAAATGAGATAAAGAGGGGTTAAAATCGCTAAGCTAGGCGAAGAATACCAAACTAAATACAACAAAGATAAGGGATAGATATGAATATTGTAACTAGGAATGGTGAGTTTTGCGAGCATGATATTAAAGAGCTTTTTAATTGTGAATACTGTGAAATTAAACACCTAAAAGCCCAACTAAAAGAAGCTGACGATCTTATTGATTATTGTTTAACTGAAACAGTCATGCACAGCTATGATAAAGATAAATTGATAGAATACAAAGCTAAATACAACAAAGATAAAGGATAGATATGGGTGAAGTTTGGAAGGATATTGAAGGTTACGATGGCTATTATAAGGTTAGTAATGAGGGCAATGTAAAGAGCTTGGATAGAATTGTTCTTGGAAATAGAGGGTCTAAATGTAGAAGAGTTGGTAGACCTATGAAGTTGAGAGTGGAGAAAAATGGATATGTTAGAGTTGCTTTATCATCGGACGGCAAAAATATAAAATTTTCTGTACACAGGCTTGTGGGGATAGCTTTTTTAGATAATAAAAAAGGCTTGCCAGAAATAAACCACATTGACGGTAATAAGGAAAATAATAATGTAGAGAATTTAGAGTGGTGCTCTAGTAGAGATAATCAGTTACATGCTTTTGCTAGTGGATTACAGCGAAAGAGGCTTGGCTCTGAGTTACATCAAACAAAAATAACAGAGGATAATGTAAGAGACATAAGAAATATGTGGGGAAGTGGAAAGCATAAACAATACGAGATAGCTAAGAAATATAACCTACACCCTCAGTATGTTAGTTTAGTTATACACAGAAAAAGGTGGGGATATGTTCTTTGATAGATTCGGATTTTTACACGACAAGAGATCCATAGACGGTAAAGGATCAAGTGGCAATCCATGTATATATTCTGCTTACTGGAAAGCACTAACTGGAAAGCACATTGACTATTTAGGGGTATATCAGTCGGGTATGATTAAAAAATCCATTATGGGTAATGATATTACCATTACAAGACACCCAGATAACAATAATGTTACAAGTTTAGACGAAATCATAGGGGCAATCTCACTTGATCTTATAGATGATGAATTTTTAAAACTATATGATTACAGGTGGC
>Ga0208134_1000693_pt1 | contig 21838 bp, 27 predicted proteins | sample VirMetDEL_Mar_31_FD_184515 | JGI IMG/M metagenome (GOLD analysis project Ga0208134, IMG submission 184515) | Aqueous microbial communities from the Delaware River and Bay under freshwater to marine salinity gradient to study organic matter... | ecosystem: Environmental > Aquatic > Marine >... | reverse complement strand
ATGGAAAGTGGAGGCCAGTTGAACCCTGCACATTCCCGTTGGTTGATGGGGCTACCGCAAGGGTGGGACGACTCCGCGCCTACGGCAACGCCATCACAGCGCAAGTCGCGCAAGGATTAATCGAAAGTTACATGGAGGTGAGAGATGATAGTTGACGTTCGAAGTCCTGTGTCTGCTTACATCGAACTAAATGGTTTTACTATTTATGTTGAGGTCAGTGAGGCTACAGAAAACAAACCGCACATTAGTTATTGGGAGGATAAAGATGACAGATCGTGAAATGGAAGACATGTTGGATGAGATATTCCGCAAAGTATTCAGGGAGGATTGGTGATGGAAATACAATTAGAGTTGGACCTCGATCACGAGGATAGCTTGAATGATTGGGCAGTTAAGCTTGCTGATGATGACATAGCTACAGGGTATCATACAAACTGGGATCATGCATACGAATGTGCGTGGCAGAGTTTAGAGGCTGAATACAACTACGAAATAGTTAGACCATAGGAGGATTGGTGATGGAAATAACCGAAGGATATTACGACTGTGTTCCAGAGCATTCAGTCAGGGAACGACGCACGGCTTATACAGCATATATGAACGGGCAACCGTCATTTACTGTATATCTGTACGACAACAACCCAAACATGATTTCTATTAAGGAGGGAGAAGATGGGTAAAGTAAAAGCTTGGATGATGGATCGTGAACAGAGAGCCTCTGATCGCGGTTCGGCTGATCGATATTATGGTCGGCAGCCAGAGCCACACATGTGGTTGGACAACATAGGCAGGAACGTTGTAGCCGAGGTTGATATGACCGAGGGCGAGGTTGAAGCGTACTTTGAGGGATGGCGCAACGAGGAAGACAGAAAGGATTGGGGCTGATGGTTAAGTGGGATTTATCTAAGCTTGAAGAGAAGTTCATGCCCAAGGACATAGGAGATTTTGTCTGGGCTGTATCGGGATTGACCGAGGTTATTGGTGAGAGTTTCACGACTTCAAGTGACGAGGGTCGCATCGTGTCATGGTCGGATGGGTCGGATGGATACTTCCTGATGCTTGTTTTGGATGACCATGGCAAGGCTCGTGCGTTGATACATGATCACGAGGACGCGAAAAAAACCTATGCGGCGATAGGATATTGCCGTTATCATAACATTACAATTGAACTTTCATGGGAAGAGGAGACTTAAAATGTTTAAAGAACTATGGGCAAGGATCAGGAGCAAGCAGCAATCGGGCGCGAAGCTTACGCGCAAGGAGCAGATCCTAGCAGAGTTAAGCCGAGACATTGGCACAGCGAAACAACTTGCGGACAGATCGGGCGTGAAGCTGACGATTGTACGCACGACGTTATCTCAACTGCGTAAGGCAGGGAAGATCAAGGACACGGGAAAGGATGCAGGGAGTGAGAGCATCTGGAAAGTTGTTAAGTAATGATCGAATACTTCACGGCACTCGTGATCGCGTATACCTTACACGGTCACGAGATCGAAACAGCCGTATGGTTCGAGAGCGAAAGGCATTGTTCGAGGGCCATGAACAACAGGAGTGCAGATATGATGTATGATTATTTGTACGACATCTACGGCAACAACATTTCGATGGGATGCTACACGACGGACCGAGTATCAAAATTAATCAGACCAAAGTTAAGACCCAGAAAGGAGGAGTAATATGGGAAACGAACAGTTAAGTATGTTTCAAGCAGCGCAGTTGCACTGGCTGAAACGACAGGTAGATAATTTGCGGGAGGAGGAACACAAGACAGACGCACGGCCTGGAATAAAGCGAGAGCTATGGGCCGCAAGGGAAGAGCTTGATGATTACGTCAGGCAACTCAAGAAAGTTGGTGTATCAATTCACAATGGTGGTCGGTAATGGGCCGTTGGACAGAGTTGCAAAAGGAATGGCAGGGTTACAAACGTAAACTTGCATATGGAAAACAAGAGGTGTCTTTGAAGGAAGCACCATGGGAGAAAGAAAATGAAAGCAAAAATCGAGATGATCAGTTCACTGATCAAGAGGAAAGAAACGGAACTGGACGATATACAGTGGGACAATCCTGACGACCCAAGGATCGAGGACCTAGTAAAGGAACTCAACTACTACAAAAACAAGTACGAGCAGGGGGAATTGTATGAACCTAACTTTTAGTTGCAACCAGAACACAACCAACATATAAGCTGCAAACAAACGGAGAATAAAATGGGTATTTCAAAAAAAATACAACTGGAAGAAATGGATCGGAACTCTAAAAAAGAAAAGCGTCTGAGCGAAAGCATCGCAAAAGACGATGACGTTGGTTTTAAAGATAGGAAATGGTCAGAGAAGTTTCAGACTATAGCCCTGTTTAAAGACGACATCAAACTGCTAAAGAAACTTGCGGACAAAGAGCAAAGGTCCATGGCTCGACAACTTTCTGTAATAATTCAGAAAGCAGTTGCCGAACAAAAGGCTGCATGATACAATAAATTACACTGCTCGAGTAAGCGCACTGCCTGTGGCTTACCTCGGATTACTAGACCCCGACCGGCTAGGAAAAAATGTAACACTGCGACGTTGGGGTCACTTTTTCTTTTTATAACCGCGCACTTGCGCTGCTGTCATTCGAGACCACCCTCTAGAAAAAGCTTTGGCAACATCGAGGTCGAGGCCAGTTAACTCTGCAATTTCTTTTGCTGTTGTTTCTTCGGATGCATAACCTGTGCATCGTTCTTCGAGCAGCTTGGTTATTTCTTTGGGGTCAACGTCAGCCATTCTCTAGCCTCTTCACCTAATACTTTTGCACTGATATCGATCTTGGATTGCAGTGAAGTGACAATCTTTTCATCGATGGTTCCGTCTGTAATAAGATCAACGTATGTCACGTTATTCTTTTGGCCAATTCGGTGTGCTCGATCCTCTGATTGTGCTCGAGTTTCGAGATTAAAATCATTAGCATAATAAACCACGAGATCTGCTTCGGTCAAGGTCAATCCATATCCCGCTGTGGCGGGGTTACCTACGAAGAACTTTAGTTTTGAGTTCTTGTCTTGAAACTTCTCGACAACCCTTTGCCGTTCATCATCTGGGGTGTCCCCATAGAACGAGGCCGCACAACCTTCACCAAAAGTTTCGTTCAGCATTTTAGTAATCTGTTGGATGTCGTATCGAAAGCGTGACCAGATGATAGCCTTGCCGTCGTGCTCTTCGATCAGTTCTTTCAATGCATCCATACGTTTCGAATCAAAGTATATTGTTTCACCATCATCGGTCTTGAGATGACCGGACATGATTTGCTGCAAGCGCAACATCTGAGTAATGACAGCAGGAGCCGTGGACAATTCGCCACTATCCAACATGACGAGGGCATACTGTTTGATTGAGTTGTACATTTCTCGTTGTTGCTTGGTCATCTCGACGTACCGTACTGTGTAGATCTTTTCGGGTAGATCCAGACAGTCTTGTTTTAGTACGCGATAGGAGAATGCATCGATCCTCTCGGTTAATTCATCTAGGTTCTTGTATCCCACGATCTGTTGGAAGGCATGGGAACCCATGGTTTTGCGTTGCACGACTGCGTATCTGTATTGAAATGAATAGAAGGAGTCGTAACCAAGAAGACCTGGGCGAAGGAACTCGCACTGCGAATAAATATCCATAGGACTTTTTGTAATGGGAGATCCTGTTAGTAACCGTTTGTACTTGAATGCCGCTGCAATTCTCATTAGTGATTTAGTGCGTTTGGCTTTTGGATTCTTGATGGTGGTGGATTCGTCGACGGCAATCAATCCATTTCGACCAAACGCACGAGCCATCCATTCTCCACCTGTCTTACCTTTGACGGATGAGAATGCTTCAACATTCATAACAAAGATTGTGAGGCCCTCGAACTTCTCACCAACAGATCTCATCTCTGCCTGTTGGGTTTTGTTTGGCGAGGACACCCACCGGATTACTCGATGGGGTATGTCATCGGACATGTGCTCTGGTATTTCTTTTGCTACCCAGTTTCGGTACACGCCCTTTGGTGCGATGACCAAAGCAAAGTTTATTTCTCCTAATAGGTACAGCATACCGATGTTATCGAGTAGAACTTTTGATTTCCCCGTACCCATTTCCATAAAGTAACCAAACTCTGGCCTGTCCCACCCACGTTCGAGTGCCGTGATCTGGTGATCAAATGGTTTTAATTTGTAATTGTAGTTGACAACCACCACATATCTCCATTATTGTCTTCAGTACGGATAGCATACTGCTTCCGTTATATCAACCCTGAAGAGGAGAAACTTATGGACGATATATTTGAAGACATGTTTGACGAATCGGCAGCACTGTCGTCAGTCGACACTGGAACTGGAAAACAATTAAGTCAACTGGTTCGCAATCTCCGCAACGTCGAGCAACAGATCGAGGATGCAGAGAACCACATGAAAGCACTGAAGCAGGAGAAGCACAAGCTCTCCGTAGAAAACATTCCTGCACTCATGGATGAGATGGGGGTAGAGCGTCTCGACGTAGACGGTCTTACCGTTGAGCGTAAGATGATTATCAGTGCCTCAATACCGCAAGACCGCAAGGAAGACGCACTTGCATGGCTGCGTGATAACGGATTGGACGACATTATAAAGAACGATGTCACCTGTTCCTTTGGTAAAGGTCAGGACAATCTGGCAGGGGATGTTGTTGGAATACTACAAGACCGTGGTTTCGAGCCAATGACCAAGACCCATGTACATCCATCCACACTCAAAGCTTTTGTAAGGGAGAGAGTAACGGATGGTAAACCGATTGACCTCGATATGTTCGGGGCATTCATTTCAAATGCAGCGCAGATCAGGAGGAAATCATAATGGCGACCGCAGTAACAAAGAAGAAAGAAACCGCAGTATCAACCGATGTAATGGATGACATCTTAGAATTTGCAGGGGAGGGTGCAGCATACGACAGTTCGGAGATGCAAATTCCGTTTGTCCGTATCCTGCAAGCCATGTCACCTCAGTTGAAGAAGCGTGAAGCTGAGTACATCGAAGGCTCGGAACAGGGGGACATGTTCAACACTGTGACTAAACAGTATTGGACAGGGGAAGAAGGTGTGACTGTCATACCTTGTTTCCAAACCACCAAGTACCTAGAGTTCACACCGCGTGAACAAGGTGGTGGGTTCCGTGGTGAGATCGCACCAACAGATCCAGTCTTGCAAAGGACTGAACGTCAGGGTGCAAAAGAGATCTTACCTAGCGGCAACGAACTGGTGAAGTCTGACCAACATTACTGCTTGGTTGTGGATGACGAGGGTTCTTTTCAACCTGTAGTTATCGACATGAAGTCTAGCCAGTTGAAGGTTAGTCGTCGTTGGAAGACCCAGATCGCGATGCAAAAGATTAAGCATCCGAAGACAGGTCAGTTGATTACACCACCGTTGTTTGGCAATCAGTGGAAGTTCGGCACTGTCGAAGAATCCAATGACCAAGGTACGTGGTTCAACTACGCTATCGAAAAGATCGGTTTGTTAGAGAACCGAGATCTCCTACTTGAGGCTAAGTCATTCCGTGACAGTGTAGCCGCAGGTGAAGTGAAAGCTGCCCCAGAAGTTGAGGACTCTCCCTCGAAAGACGGAGAAGAAATCCCCTTCTAGGTAGCCTGGGGGCGGCTATTTTCCCTTGCCGCCCCTTTTTCATTTCAACAGGAGCAGTAAATGTCACAAGCAAAGAAGCTTCTTGCCGCGTACACTGGCGCATTGTCCGCACATGGGACAACCACGGTCGGTAGAATTGGACGCAACGGCAAGGCAGAGAGCCAGAGTAAGATTGTTCGAGAGCCGATGACCGAGGAGATTGTGCAGGGGCACATCGACGGCAAGCAGGGGATCGGGGCAATACCAATCAACGAAGACAATATGTGTAAGTTTGGGGCTATCGATGTAGATGTATATGACCTCAACCATAAAGAATTACAGGAACGAATAAACAAATTGGATCTGCCTCTATTGCATTGTAGATCCAAGTCGGGCGGTGCTCACTTGTATTTGTTTCTCAAAGACTGGGAACCTGCTGCTGTAGCTAGAGAGTATCTAACAGAGATGGCGATACTCTTGGGGCACAGTGGCGTAGAGATCTTTCCCAAGCAGGATAAAATAATTGCTGAACGTGGAGACGTTGGTAACTTTATTAACATGCCTTACTTCGATGCGGAGATGCCGCAGAGATTTTGTTACAACAAAAACACAGAGGCCATGGAGCTTGATGAGTTCCTGACAGAGATAGACAACAAGCGTGTAAACCTATCTGATTTGGAGGCTATACGTGCTACTCAAACTGTAAGAAAACATTTCGAAGATGGTCCTCCCTGCCTACGGCATTTGTTTTCAGATGGTCCTTTGTCAGAACCGAGGAACAAGCTTCTCTTTATGATAGCTGTGTACTGTAAACAAAAGTTTCCTGACGGTTGGCAGAACTCTGTGGAAGAATACAACAGGACTTTGTTTTCCACACCGTTGCCGTCACAGGAAGTGGCGACGCTTATTAAGCAGCACGAAAAGAAGGACTATGGATATACATGTAAGGACGAGCCGTTCAAATCGTACTGTGATCCGTCCCTGTGTGTACTGGCTAAGTTTGGTATAGGGCAGGATGCACCGGATGCACCACAGGTTGGTGGGCTAACGATTATGTTATCGGAACCACGTTTGTATTTTATGGACGTAAACGGTACACGTATCCAACTAACAACGGAGCAGCTACAGAACCAGACGCTATGGCAACGTGCGTGTATGGAGCAGTGCATGTTCATGCCACCAACCACCAAGCCACAGAAGTGGCAGCAGATGGTCAACAACTTAATGAGTCAGGCTACTTACATAGATGTACCAGAAGAGCTTACAATAACAGGCCAGTTTAAAGATCTGTTAGAGGGTTATTGCACGAGCCACATTCGGGCCATGGCTCCAGAAGAAATACTTATGAACAAACCATGGACTGATGGTGGAGTTACCAAGTTCAAACTAGAGGGACTGCTCGAGTTCCTACATAACAGAAGGTTTATTATTACGAGCCGTGGACAGATAACCCAGATGATACGAGATCTCGGCGGTAATGCCACAAAACAAAACATAGTCAAGCGAGGACCGAAGGGTGAAAAGAAAACTCAGGTTCGTTGTTGGTTTGTCCCTGCGTTTGAGGAAGAAGAAATAGAATTACCTGTGAAGGAGTATAGCAATGAAATCCCATTCTAATCGACTGCTGCGGGTGGGTGAGGTAGCCGAGATGCTAGGCGTATCGAAATCCTACATATATAAACTGTCGCAGACCGGAGATTTTCCGAAGCCCATTGTTCTGGGTGACGAGACAAACAGAAGATCCTCGAGCCGTTGGGTTCTGACCGAGATCGAGGACTGGGTAAACACAAGACCAAGGGGGAAAGAATATGATACCGAAAGCTAAATTAATTCTTGGACCGCCAGGATGTGGAAAAACCTACCGTCTAATAGAGGAGATCCGCAAGGCTCTGGCAGAGGGTACGCACCCATCACGCATGGGTGTGATCTCTTTTACACGGAAGGCCATCGAAGAGATGGTAACTCGAGCCTGTGAAGAGTTCGAACTGGAACCAAAAGACTTTCCATACATGAGAACATCTCATTCGTTTGGGTTCCGAGCGTTAGGCTTGCAGCCGCAAGACATCATGAAGAAAGAAGATTACGACAACATAGGAGAAACGGTAGGGTTAACCTTTGAAGGTAAGCTTTCTAACTCTTTAGAGGATGGAATGCCTATGCCTTCTTTAGGTGGATCAGGGTCAGATTATCTACAGATGATAGGCCGATCACGTTTACGCATGGTTACCTTGGACAAAGAGTTTAACGACACGTTTGACCGGACGCTGCACTTCCCTAAGTTGTTGCAATTACACGAGCAGATTGAGCAGTATAAGCAAGCCCTAAACAAGTACGACTATGTGGATATGATCGACAAGTACATACAGGTGGGGGAAGTTCCAAAACTTGAATACCTGATTATAGACGAGGCCCAAGATTTCACACCGTTGCAGTGGGAGATGGCAGTCAAGATAGCAAGCGAGGCGGAGAAAGTATTTATTGCAGGGGATGACGACCAAGCTATCCACAGATGGACAGGCGTGGACGTGGAGCTATTTAAAGAATGCTCCAAGGACATAGATGTACTGGATCAATCGTACAGAATACCAAGGTCCGTGCATAAACTAGCAAGGGTTATTGCAGGGAGGATTGAGGATCGACACACTAAGTTATTTAAACCAAGGGAGGAAGAGGGTTTGGTTGAGTGGATCAACCACCTTGATGATACGCCACTGTACGAGGGATCGTGGACACTTATGGCAAGGACAAATGGATACGTCCATGACATGGCAAAAAGAATCAAGAACATGGGGTTTAAGTTTTCGATCAAGGGTAGACCCAGTATCTCGGACAAACTGGTAGCAAACCTATTTACTTGGGAAGATCTGTGTCAGGACAAGAAGGTTGGATTGCAAAGGATCAAGGATCTATACACAACTGTACCCAAGCAGGGACAGAACGCTGTGGTCAAACGTGGATTTACACAGAGGTTGGACGCTTTGGCTCCAGATGCAGAACTGGATATGACACAGCTACAAAATGAATACGGTTTACTGGTGGGCGCAGAGCAGAGCGGCTACGAGGTGTTGCGTGTAAGCAAGGTAGAGCAGGATTACATTGCAGCAATGATGCGAAGGGGAGATGATCTACTGTCTGCCCCTCGCATAAAGTTGTCCACCTTCCACGCTATGAAGGGAGGCGAAGATGACAACTGTTTGGTATACTTAGGGTCTACCAAAGCAGCCTGTGAAAGCAGGTTTCAAGACGACGAGCACAGGGCGTTTTATGTTGGGGTAACTCGAGCACGTAATTCTCTGTACATATTACAAACAACAAACAATTACAGGTACACGATATGAAATGTTTATACTGCGGAGATCAAATGATTCAGGGTGGTGACCATGATAGCGATATTGGTGATGAGTTTATTATGGTATCGAACTTCTCCTGTCCGAAGTGTGGTTCTTTTGCTTTGTTTTATTTTCCAAATGAGGAAGAGGAGCAAACAATACAATGAAACGTGATGAAGTGTTGGATACAGCAAAGGAATTAATTAATGGACAGAGGGCCAAGGACTACGGTGATGCACACGACAACCACAGTAGAATTGCTTCGGGGTGGAACATCATCGTAGAGGGGGCAATGGAGAGTCATGGATACCTGACTGCCTCGCATGTGGCGTTGATGATGGACTGGGTAAAGAGTGCAAGACTTGTCGAGAACATCAATCATCAGGATTCATGGGTAGACAAATGTGGATACTCGGCTCTCGGAGCAGAGCACAGTGACAGAGGGAATGAAAAACCCTCTATCTTACTGCCTCGGCACGAAGAAATATTATCTAGGGTGGAAACAAAGAATGCAAAATAATTTATTTGGCAGTGCATTACACCACCAGATCAAAGGGGAACTAGATCTAATAGATCAGGACTGGAACATACCGCCAGAGTATCCAGACCTGACAGGCTACAAAGATGTAGCTGTGGATCTCGAGACCTATGATCCTAACATAAAAACATTGGGGCCAGGTTGGGCACGTAAGGACGGGCACATCATCGGCATAGCTGTGGCAGCAGGGGAATACAAAGGATACTTCCCTATCCGTCATGAGAACTCACACAATCTAGATCCAAAGTTCACACTCAAGTGGCTGAAGAAACAGATGGCTGTGCCTGACATGAACGTGATCATGCACAACGCAACCTACGATGCAGGTTGGATGAGGGCCGAGGGCATAGAGATACAGGGCAGGATTATTGACACAATGATTACTGGCGCATTGGTGGACGAAAATCGTTGGTCCTTTGGGCTAGATGCAATGGCTCGAGATTACGTGCAGCTTCGAAAGAATGAAAGGCTTCTACAGGCAGCAGCCAAGGAGTGGGGCGTAGATCCAAAGGCAGAGATGTACAAGCTACCACCTAAGTATGTTGGAGCCTATGCCGAGCAAGACGCAGTTGCTACGCTTAAACTATGGGATGCGCTGAAGGTGCAACTCGAGGAGCAAGAACTCTGGCACATCTGGAATGTAGAGACGGATCTTATACGCTGCATGTTGGACATGAGAACCAACGGTGTGCGTGTGGATCTCGACAAGGCAGACAAGAACAAGAAGTTAATCCGAGCCAAGACCAAGGAGCTACGTTCGTTTATCGAAAAGGAAGCAGGGATGAAGGTAGACATCTGGGCCTCTGCTTCTATCCAAAAGATGTTTGATAAGATGGATATGGAATACTTTACCACAGAGAAAGGTGCACCGTCGTTTACCAAATCGTTTTTGATCGACCATCCATCTAAGGTCTGTCAGGCTTTGGTTAAACTACGTGAGTTCGATAAGGCAGACTCTACGTTTATCGATAGCATACTGCGTCACGAGCACAACGGACGGATACATACAGAGCTACACTCTACACGAAGGGACGAAGGTGGCACTGTGACTGGACGATTCTCGTCGTCCAACCCAAACTTACAGCAAATTCCTGCGCGAGATCCCGACATCAAGAAGATGATTCGTGGTTTGTTTATACCGGAGGACGGTTGCCAGTGGGGATCGTTTGATTACTCGAGCCAAGAGCCAAGGTTACTGGTGCACTTTGCAGCGTCCGTACCTGTAGGATTGAGGCACTCTGTGGTCGACAACATCGTAGATGAGTTCAATACAGGGGACGTGGATCTACATCAGATGGTTGCAGACCTAGCTTCGATCACTCGTAAGGAAGCCAAGACTGTAAACCTTGGCATTATGTACGGCATGGGCGTAGCAAAGTTAGCCGATCAGCTTGGCATACCTGCGGATGATGCAAAAAGTTTGATTAGAAAACACAGAGAAAAGGTGCCGTTTGTTAAAGGTCTTGCAGATCTGGCTACCAAACAGGCGTCAGACAACGGGCAGATACGCACTCTACTAGGCCGTAAGTGCAGGTTTCATCTCTGGGAGCCTCTTACATTCGGAGTAGGTAAACCCCTACCTCACGACGACGCACAGAAGGAGTACGGTAAACAGATTAAACGAGCCTTCACATACAAGGCACTGAACAGATTGATCCAAGGATCAGCAGCCGACCAAACAAAGAAGGCGATGCTTGATTGTTACAACGAGGGACTTACTCCTATGCTTACGGTGCACGATGAGTTATGCTTTAACATAGATGATGAAGCCCAAGTCGGAAAAATAAAGGAACTAATGGAAACAGGCGTACCTCTAAAGGTGCCCTCTAAAATTGACGTAGACATTCAACCAGATTGGGGAGACATAGAATGATAGATCCAGACATGAAGACACTAGGACTAAGACAAATGCATCCAATGCAAGTCGAAGCACTCATGGACTTTGTTGGCACAACCATAAAGTTAGCTGCTGAAACAGGGGATAATAAAACTCTGCTGGACGTAGAGGCATCTGCTGATGAACTCATAAAACTATTTGGAGGCAGAGGTATAAGAATTGAGGTGGAAGACTAGTCGTTCCGTCTTTGTATTTCTAGGTTAGCACTCTGCGAGGCAGGGTCACCAAAGACACTTGGAGCAAGGGTCTGCGCTCTCTCTACAAACCCTTCTGTTAAATTACCTGCTGTATTTCTGACTTGAGCCAAGGTGTTTCTAACTGGAGCCGTAATAGTCTGTGGAAAAGATACCTCGGGTTGCGGTTGTTCTACTTCAGGAGTAGTAATTTGCGGGGTGGCTTGCTCTAATCTACGCAGCCTATCTGCACGACGGTCGGCAAGTCTGGCATCTCTTTCTTCCTTTGCCACCAGTGGCTGTAACTTTTCAAACCTACGTTCGTTAGACAACCTGTTTAGTTCTGCCCAAGGGCGTTCTTTAATCAAATACTTTTTGTCTTCGTTACGCATTTCCATCATGACTTCTCTAATAAGTTCTTTGGATGCTAGACCGGGCCAGAACTCTCCACGCATGATGACATTAATTTCTGCTCCACCCATACCTGATTCTGTAAGACCTTTACGAATAGATGCGTCAGTTGCACCCATGGCTCGAGCAGCCTCAACCTTGTAGTACAGGTTGCTTTGCTCACGATACAAGTTATCGAGGTACGTGGACCATCCCTCCATAACCTCTGGTATAGTTGCATCCGCACGTTTGATTTCTCTGTTGGCAGAACCTTTGGCAGAGGATCTAAGTGGGAGATATTCACCACCTTGAAATCTAAAATCAGTTCTTGTGTTGACGTTAATAGGTGTAAGCCCTGTAACAACCCGAGCAAGCTCTTCGTTAACTGCATACTCCTGACCACGAGTGCCGGGTAAATCTGTCATGGCTCGGAGCAATCTACCCTCTTGAAACTTACCAGATCTTTCTTCCTGAAACATGCGACCGTAGCCTGGAATATATGTGCCAGCTATGTGGACGAGACTCTTTTGCATTTTAGTTCCAAAATCATCTGCGCTTGCGTAAACTCTTGCACCTGTTTGTGTCTCACCGTCTCGCCCAATCCAAGACTGTGGCAGCACATCTCTTACCCGTTCGTAGATCAGAGATTCAGATAAGAACGGCTCGGCGTAACCCTCAATAGCAGACCAAGAAGAGTTTAGTATTTGGTCAGCCTCGCCTTTACCCAACTCACCTCGTTCAAAGTATGTTCGAAGAGCAGCCCGGGCAGGATCTAAAACAAATGCGTGTGGGAAGATAAAACTGAGATCCCCCATAGATATGTTGCCACGCTTGTCATTGTCGAGAACAATCATCTGATGTCCATCATAGAAGTCCGCTGTCAAGGTAAGAGCAGCATTCATCTCTTGCTCCGTGGTCCCTGTTGCAAGCATCGAAGCTTTGGTCATGGCTGCTGGAAGAATCGCGGACGTAGCTGCGTAAGATGTCAGTCTGTTGGTTCCTATACCGTGGATGCGTCGTTCAAGGATCTTTGCATTATCTTCCCCTATCGACCTAATAAGAGCCTTACCTGCATCTGTATTAGGATCTATTTTAAAAGACATTTCTTTAATGCCTCGAGCCAAAGTGTTGGCAGAGTTCCTGATGTTTTCAGATGCAAACGATGTAAAGTTACCAAACACTGGTATGGCATCAAGTCTACGGATTGCTTTACCTACACGGCTGTACACAGGCATGGTATCTTTAACGATGTCGCCCGACATTGTCAGGAGAAAGTTTGCAGGAGATTGATCAAGAGCCAAGGATGCGCCACGCTTGGCTATACCCTGTTCCACAAATACTTTTTGTAACTCAGGAAATACATTTGGTGGTAAGGCGTTGATGTCTAACTCTGCTTTACCAAGAGCGTTAGTTAGTTTTGCTTGCTCTCCAAACACGGACATCATTTTGAAGAAAGAGTCAGATTCAGAATACAGGGATTCAAGCTGCTGCATAAAAGGTATGACAGATGTTGATTTGTCCACAGCGGTTTGCAACCTACCTGCCACCTGAAAGTCTTGTGCCATCTCTTTGAAGTCTCGAAGAGCAGAGGTCACAAGGCTGGTATCCATAACACCCAAAGCACCAAGCTCTCGGCTGTACTTACGAACCGCCTCGTCATCCATGAGATCTACGTTGGCTGCAACTACCCTGAACGCATCTATGAAGTCACTGTCTCTGGTAAAATTTCCGTTGTTTGCTACGGCAATGAGATTACCAGCGATGTTTCTCATTTGTGAGACAATGTTAGGAACGATAGTCATACGTTGTGCCTGACCCTTGAGCAATGCACCTATGGCTATGGCTTGTCCTAGTTCATCTAGTCCCATACGAGCAGGAGTTGTGAGTGCTTGTTTGACCTCTGGGGTTACATACATATCAGACAGGTCTGCATACGCACCGCCGAAAAAAGCCTCTCCTGATTCGTCCGGTTCTAGTTTTACATAGTTCTCCGCATTTAAACGTTTTAAAAAAGTTAATTCTGCTTTTGGTATAACTGTACCTGATATGTTAGCTGTTTCTGTGTCTGCAAACTCCAAAGTTTCTGGATCATAAAGAATGCGTTTTTCGTCTCCGCCGATGTCTTTAGAAAAACTTGGTTCTGCTTTTGGCGCACGAACAATCGCGGGTCGTTGTCCTTTGTTCAACATATTGAAAGCAGTGGAGGCAGCTACACTAAACCCTCCCTCAGAAACATCCTTGGCTACACCCTCATAGAATTTCAAACCTGCTGTTGTTTGCGCTAGATCAGATACAGTTCTGATAAAAGCAGTCTGAGGATCTTTAATTTCCCCCATTAATTCAAGAGTCTTTGGTAATTTATTTAGTTCCTCAACCCGTTCGATTAACATGTTGTCAACCAAACTAACCACACGCCCAGGCATGACGACATTGTTAACTTCTTTTAATGCATTCTTTCTTAACTCAAGAGCACTCTTAGGATCGACCACGCCCTCTGCTAAATCTAAATTCAAATACTTTAAAAGTTTTCTTTCAGCAAAAGCATCTGCTTCTGCATCAGTAAGAATACCTGGATATGTTCCCTCACCAAAAAGTTCTTCATACTGTTTTTTTCCAGGATCTCTTTGTGTGTTTCTAACGTAAGTCTTCATTTCTCGAAGAGCATTTTGATAAACTTTAGAATCAAAATCTAAGTTATCATAAAATTTATCTGGCCTGTCGTACATGTCAAATCTACGACGTAGATAACCACCGACCTCATCCCTATTTCTTTTTATGGTGTTAAGAGCGGCAACCAACGGAGTGCCTGTTACCCCTTCGGTTCTTTTTTCTAACTCTAATATAAACTTGTCCTGAAACTCTTGGTCTAATCTAAGCATACGCTCGGCAGCTTTCTTTGCTCCTTTGTTTAAACCCTCTAAGTTTTCAGGTTTTCCCTCTATAAGATAGTTGTATAGTTTTTCCTTAATTTCTTTTCGTTTACGCTTACGCATAGCAGGGACTTTAGCTAACGTAAAAAACTCTCCTGTCGCTTTCTCAAAAGATTTATAGTACTGAAAAGCTTCACGTTCTGCTGTGTCTCTCACAGCTTTTACATCCAACGCCTCTTCCATAATATCTGCGTCTGCCAAAGCCGTTGGGTTAAACCACTCTTTAAACTTTTGTTTGCTTGGTTTAATCCCAGGAGCCTTGTCCAGCAACTGGTTAGCCAAGCCAAAATACTTCTGTGTTCCCTGTCCTAGCTTTGACAAGCCTTCACTAACATATGGCAGTGCTCCAATTTCTCGAGCACCCGCACCGACCACAGGCAAAGCCAGATCTACAAATCCACTAGCCAATCCCCCTTCGATACCCCTTCGATATTTATTCTTGAGTCTATTGTATGCTAGTTCTGACCCACTCATCTGTGTTGTATCAGTTGTTTTAAGTGCGTCAGGCATGAAATCAAAAGCATCCGATATGGTGGGTCTACCATCCGGTGTGACAAAAGCCTCGTATCCTGCTGTAGCTAGAGCAGTAGATCCGATTAACTTTGCTCGATTGTCTAATAAAGTCTTACCTGTTTTAGATTTGCCAAAGTTTTCTGCGGACTTAAAGAACTTGCTTTTGGCAGGGGCTTTTACTTTGGCGGTGCCACGGGCCACGGAACTAGCACGGCCTAACCATCCAGCTATGGGAATAAAACCAAGCCCAAAAGACAGAAGCTCTTCTGTAATTTCTCCACCCATAGTTCGAGGATCGAGGTCATTCTCTTTTCTAAAGTCGTTAAAGAAATCGCTAGTAGGTCTTGAGTATTCTGTACCAAACGTAATATCTGATGCGGCTGCTCCAAACTCTGCTATACCTTGTGCTACTGTGACAGGTGCAGCTTTCAAACCCCGGCCAATATCCGTGAGCCGAGACTCTTCGAAGGGGGCCAGTGTAGCTAGAGCCTCTGCTTTTATATCTGATGCAAGGGCCTCGTCCCCTGCGTCATAAGCGGATATAGCTTGTTGCTCCAGGCGTTCATACTTTTGTCTGGCTAAAGCTTCTTCTTTTAATCGGGTAGCACCCTCTACATCCCCTCTATCATAAGCGGCAATAGCTGCTGATTCTAACTCTGAGAATGTAGGCATTTTTATGTACGTCCATCTTTCCTTGAGGCTGTCGGTATATCATCTAAACTAGTTGTGCTTTGAGATTGTGTCTCTTCTTGAGGAAGACCAGTGGCTGCAAAGAACAGTTTAGCGTTGTCTTCTCCAACCCTTCCTATAAACTCTGCCATGCGGTTTTCAGGAAGAACGGTATTTGATGCGTCAGGATCAAATATTTCTTGATAGATTCTAGTGTATAGTTTACCTTCTGGTGTGTCCAAAAATGTTTCGCTACTTCTTGCATCCGCTGCAATTCTTGCTCTTGTTTCTGCTGCTCCCAACTCTTTATCAAGTCTTTGATCCGAGAAGAACTGTTCAAGAGCCAACATATCAACCTTATCTTTTCTTGCTTGACGTGTGGCCCTGTCTTCTCTCGCCATCTTCGTACCTTCGAGCAGACCCTTGGCTATATTGGTCAGAGCATTTGAGTCTTCACCCGCCGCAATAGCAAACCCTATCATAGCTAGTGTATGCCACTTCTCTTCGTTTAGATCTCTGTCTTCACCAAGCATCTCGTTGAATTTCTTTTGGTATCCGGAAAGCGCAGTCTTGGAATCTACACCCGGACCAAAAATCTTCTCTCTGATATCCTCAACTTTTTTTTCTGAGCTTCCCCCACCTGTAGCTACTTCTTCAACCTCCAATAACGTCTCATCAGTAATCATGTCTTCATCGGTTGGAGACGCTTCGAACTCCTGCTCTTCGTCTGTCACCTGTTTATTTTTACTTGACTTACGTTTTGTTGCAGATTCTCCTGTTCCTGTGTTTCTTACTCCTTCACCAATACCAAGAATCTCAAAGATAGATTTTTGCATAGATTTATCAACAGGGTTTCTTCTGTCTCCACGTTTTACTTTAGGTGTAGTTGAGCCTTGTTGAGCATCTCTTTGATCAAGATCGCCCATGTCACCATAAATTCTATCAATAGCATTAGGAACCACATCAAAACGTTTGTCAGGAGCACCCATGTCAAGCAACTCTTGGTCCAACTCAGCAGCCGTAGGCGTGTAATCTTCATCCGCATCTAACAACGTAGGCATTGGCTTCTTAATTGTCTCTTCTTCAAATTCACTTGCAAGTTCTGGAATCTCGCTTGGATCTCTTGCTGTATAGTTAGGAGATGTTTTGTCCATGACATACTGTTCCGATGGACCGGGGACATTGACCCCAGGAACAAGCTCAGTGCCAGACTCAATTGTGTTTTGTAACTCCTGACGGTTATCTCTTACAGGAAGCATACTTCTAGGTTCAGTCGCTATACTCGGGTTACTAAGAATAGGATCATTCTCTAATTCAGGTTGAGAAATAGATGTGTTAGTTACATCAGGCAATCCTTGTAACATTTGAAGAAACGCTTGGTTACTAGCGTTGTTAGGATCAATTCTTGAACCTGTAGCAAGCATAACAGCACTGCCATCGGAGTACAAATCATATCTTGCACCGCCCAAAGGATCACCAATTCGAACCGTCTTAACTTTAACGACCGCTGGCTCTACAGATTCCCCATATATCTCACTAGGTGATTGGTATGTGTCACTTTTGATAAAGTCCAAAGCTCGTCTATTTATATCGGCTATCGCTTGTGATCTTGCATCATCTCCCGTGGGAAAATATAAACTCTGGTGTGTGCCAAGATTATTATCTAATATTCTTTTTCTATCTCTCTTTTGCATATTGGTAGCATACCGAGGTGCATCTGTACGGTCTGTAAAGCTTAAATTTTCTTGGTCTAAAGTATCAATGATGCCCCGGTATAATGAATCAAAAGCCCGACCACCATTTTCAAAAGTCTGCGCTGTGTTCATTAGTTCTGGAGAGGATGCAAGTATGCCACCCATGTTTGCCAGCTTGCGCCGAGCATCTCGATTAGCAAACATCTTACGGTTCAGTACGTTCATGTTCCCGGACCTCCAAACCCAAACCCGGGCATCTGACCCAGACTATACAATCCTCCAGCAAGACCAGCAGCCTGTGACAGGAAGCTAGGATCTGACTTCTGTTGATCCAAGAACTTAGTTTGACCCGTAGGCATTCCTTGAAATACGTCTGAGTAAAACCCAAGCTGTTGATATGGCTGCATAACATTTTGGTATTGTGTCTGACGTGCGGCATCCAACTCTGACTGACGTTGTTGCTGTTCTTGTCCGCCCATAGCCGCCAAGGTATTAAGATCGTTGATGTTCATGCCTTGGAACGCCTCGCCAAGTTTAGCCTGTTGCATACCCAAGCTACCCAAACCAGACGCTGCGCCCTGTGCTCTAGCAAACTGTTGTTGCTGTGCTTGGTTGAAACCCTGCTGTCGTAGAGTTGAAGCCGTTCGAGCCTGTTGATCCAAGATGTTACGTCCGATCTCCGCTCGTTCAATGCCCTCACGAGATCCACCAAAGGCTCCCGCTCCAACGGCACGAGCCGCCGCCTGATTCTGTTGCATCTGACCAGCGCGGTTTATGTCCTGCATAGACTGATCAATAACAGCCTGATTATATGGATTCATATATGCCATTGCAGCGTTCGGATCTAACAAACTTTGTACTGCTGTAATACCTGCACCTGTAGCTCGTTCCCCTGCCTGTAGCATAGGCATGTATGATCCTACACCTTGTGTAGCCAAACTAGTAGCTTGTTGTTGCAAGGGTGTGCGACCAGCAACTTGATAAGAGGGAAGAGTATATGACTGTTTACCTAGAGCCTGTGCACGGTCTAGGATTTCTTTCATATACTTCTGTTGATACTCGGGTAAGTCCGTAATACTTGTTTGTGTGAGTTCTGACATGCTCTTACCCTCTTTTCAATTTCTGTACTTCAGCAAACATCTTAGCTGCTTCCGCACCACGAGTACCGTTAGCTGCTCCGCCTAACCTCATACCTGCTTTTTCCATGTTACCATTAGGATCTAATCCCGCCAAATCTTTTCCTGATAAAATAACTTCACCGTTAGATACTAAAATCTCTTCTACCTTATTACCGTTCTGCATAATACCACCAGGAATTGAATCACTGGTCACGGTCCCAGGACCTTGGATCAAGCCCCCAATACCAGACTCCGCCTGTCCGCCCAGTGCTAGACCCTGATACAATACAGGTTGACCCCCATGTGTTTTCATAAACTCTTTGTCATAAGCATCACGGGCTGCTGCTGTATCAAAATGAGGGGAGATCCCTGTTTCAGGATCAGTAAATCTAGATTTAAATAAATTGTCTAATGCATCTTCCGCAGTTGGTGGTCCCTCGTTCATTCTCTTAAAACGTTCTTTAGCGTCAGCGTTGTCATCATCTTTATTAAAAAGTTTTTCGCCAGCTATAGCACCAAGTCCACCGCCAAGCAAACCACCTAACATACCCGCACCAGGAAATAATGCGTTGCCAGCTAGTGTTCCAAGAATACCCATTATCGACATTACGAGTCACCTTTAATTTGTTCAGGCATTGTTACTACAATAGTTGTACTGCGCTTTTCGCTTCCTGTCCATGACTCACCGCAATCAGGGCAGTTACCATCTGGATAAGAAGCAATCTCCTCTGGTGTGTCCACTTCGTTACCGCAGCTTACGCATTCTACTATATCAGAACTTGTGGAAGGTCGCCACTGACTACCGTCTGGCATAATAAGTATGTTTGTCATGATATCACCACCGTTACTGTTCCTACTGCTGTTGTGCCTACGTTTGTTGTAACAGAAAATGAGTTTGCACGTTTGATTTTTACAAACCCATTATCTTCAAAAAGATCACCCTCTTCTAAAACACTAACCACACTTACGTTCGGCATGTTAGGTATGTTTAAAAGTGGATTTCTAGTTTCATCTATAAAGTTGTCCAAGGACCGCGCTAATTGATTCACATATGCAGAGTCATACTGAGGTGGGGCAATAGGAATAATGGATCGAACAATCTTTCTACTCATCGACGACCGTCCGGTCTTGCATCTAGTCTAGGTGCACCCAGTCTCCACTTTACTCCTGTTGTATCGCTCTCAACCTTTAGATTGACTTGTCTTCCGCGCAATCTCATTTGGACTTGATCTGTGTAGTTGTCCGTTCCTGAAACAACAGACGAACGAACCACATCGCCGCTTACGCTACCTTGCCCCGCTGCGCTACCGCTATAGTTTCTTGCGCCCATACTAAATGTAACCTGTGGTGCCGTAGCCGTAGACGACTCAAAGTTTAAATCTGGAAGCACCCTGTTAATCAGCATAAACTGTTGCCCGTCTCCAATATCAAAGTCCGAAGACTGAATAAACGCATTGACAGGTATAGCAGGGGTCTGGCTTCCATCGTCTAAACCAAACTCGTGATTGTAAAGAATGCCATCTGTTCCTGGAGCCTGTGGATATAATCTAGAACCGGAAGCTCTGTCGTTCCAAGCTGTTCTTGCAAGAGTGCCGTAATACCAAGTCTTTTCTAAGTAGTTGTAAATTACATACCGATCTACCTCGTTGCTCCCTGCGGAACAATAATACCACCAAACCTCTGAGTTGCTCGATAGGCTCCCTGCAAAAAACTTAAATGATTGCTGGCGGTTAATGTCGTCAAATACGTACTGTCTTACACTGCATGGTATGGGATTTATCCGACCATCATACATGTAGAAGTTCTCTTGACCCATCCAAAACACCAGATCATTCACACTGATTGCTGTGTTTGGACCTGCAATACGGACGTTTGTACCTATGATGGCTGTACCAAACGTATACGGAGGACCGATAAATTGTACACTGTGCAAACTGTTTTCTGTAAACACAAGGATTTGTCGTGTTGTTCGAATGGCTGTAACAATTTCAGATCCTTGAGATAACCTAAGATCCCCCGCCGTGTTTGTAGCTGTAGGAGTCCAATCCAAAACGCTTTCTTGGCTAGACCAACGAATTAACAATGGATCAAATGTGGCACTACCTAAAGGGTTAGATCCAAAACATAAGACGTGCCTGTCTGTATCAGATACCATGACTCTTCGAACAGTCGTTGGAACGTTAGACGCACCAGATACAGTACTTAAATCAGCCAATCTAGTAGTTTTGCCGTTTGTAGCATCCCAGTAATAAAGTCTACCGTCCACTAGGTTAGCCACAAGATCCTCGCCCCACGAGTCAGAAAACCAAAGACGTAAGTTTTGCCCAGCTAACGACCCTGCGCCAGATCCCCAAGTAAAACGGCCCCAAGTTCCTGCACTCCAACCATTACCCAATAGCGTTGTATCAAGGCCAATGCTTATTTCCATAGCGGCTGTAACAGAACCACCCCCACCAGCAGTTGAACCAGATGATGCGGCCCCACCTGTGTTTACAGTGAAAGAGTTGCCCGAAGATGCTACAGTTAATATCTCAAAGTTCTGGTTTATTTGAGCAGCCGTTATTCCATCTACCGCAGTAGCTCCCGCTAATGTTACGAAGTCTCCTGCCTTTGCGCCATGGGAATTTTCCGTTACTGTAATCGTTCCAGAACCCGCCGCCCCTGTTGTGATGGGATTAGATCCGAGGGTCAAGGTCGTGCGAAGCGGGGTTATATCGTTATATGTACCACCGTCCTCCAGGTATGCTTTCTTGTGCGTACCCATAAATAAAAAGTTGTCTGAATTAAGTGTCACGAAGTCTAGCATGTTGCGACAGCTACCCTCAAAGGTTGTCGTCGCTACTCGGTCCCACCCACCAATACGCTCCACATAGCCAGACTTAAAACGGATTTTATCTCCGTCAAACCAACCCCCTTCGTTAGAGTAGTTGGTGCCCTCTCGGTTGATTCCCGGTTTGAACTGGAGCTTGCTTAGTGGCATGTAACATT
>Ga0208134_1000692_pt1 | contig 21870 bp, 32 predicted proteins | sample VirMetDEL_Mar_31_FD_184515 | JGI IMG/M metagenome (GOLD analysis project Ga0208134, IMG submission 184515) | Aqueous microbial communities from the Delaware River and Bay under freshwater to marine salinity gradient to study organic matter... | ecosystem: Environmental > Aquatic > Marine >... | reverse complement strand
CTGTCGGGTAAGCTCTACCGTTAGGTATAACTTCCTACGTATTCTCTCTCTCTATAAGGTACTATAATAGGATTTAAAAGGGTCTTTAGGGAGTACATAGATAAGCCCTGGTTATATGGGTACCCTGATTGTAGTCTCTACCCCCCTCAGATCCCTCAAGACTCTCCCAGATTCCTCTGCTATCCTGATGGTATCCTCTCGCCTTAGGGCTCGTTAGGAGTCTTACAGGGTAGTCCCTAGAGATCCCTGAGAATCCTGCTAGTGGAGAGGGGTCTCGGGGGTACCTCAGGGTAGCTCCCTAAAGCTCCCTTAGAGCTCCGTAAGTAACCCGGAGGGTACACACATACTCTCTCTCACTAAGGCTCCTTAGGGGGCAATGGAGGTATCCTTATGGATGCTATATTATCTGACCCTTATGGGTTACTGATAGTGTGTATGATTGGTGGTTGGGCTGCAGTTATCTGTGCCTTCGCTGCTACCGAGTTCATGGTCAAGTTGTTTCCGTGTTCTCCTAATCATACTGTTAAACGTGGTGCATCTCGTATGTCTAGTGATGAACTACGTAGGAGGTTACGGGGATGAAGCACTTCGCATCTACCCGTAGGTACCAAGTTGGAGAGTGTGTACGTGTTGCTGACCTTGGGCTATGTCGTATAGTCCGTGGTGTGTATGTACGTGGCATGTACCATTATTCCGCACATGGCCTGTAGGTTGCTTGCTCGCCTGCGGCTCGTTAGGAGTGCCTTAGTGGCACTATTCTATTTATTTATTAAATCTAAACCAAAAGGAAAATATGTTATGGCTAAATTAACTAAGCCTGTAGTAACTCAAGTTGTACTTAAAGACGTTTCGATCTCTGCATGTAAGCTTCGCAGATCTTATCAAGGTCGTTACGGTAAGCAGTTCGGTGCTGTACTCACTGGTGATGGTGTTGCTGACTTAGGTCTCAAGGCTGCTAGTGATGGTGGTCACTGGTACTCTACTTCGGCTGAATACAATGGTGTTGAGTCTAGTGTTGCTGAAGACTTCGTAGCTGATATGGATGGTAATCCTATCCTCGATGACCTAGCAGATGGTTCTAAAGCTCACATGCTGTTCAATGTGACTGAATACCCTGCTGGTACTCGTAAGGATGGTACTCCGTATGAAGCTGGTAAGAACGTCAAGCTTGTTGCTGTTCGTGCTACTACGTTCAACGTCAAGAAGTCAGCTCAAGATGCACTATCTGCTATGCTGTTAGGTGATAGTATGACAGTTGCTGCTGATTCCCCGTTCTAACTGTTCCCCTTGGCTCGGTAGGACTCTTCGGAGTTCTATCGGGCCTCTTTTATTACAGTTCACCGACATAATGTGTGGGCAAACCAAGTGGAGAAAGCAAATGCCAAGCATCAAAATGTATCGTAATGAATCAAGCCATGAACGTCTAATACATGGTGCCCTGTATGCCCTTAGTGAGCTAGCGCTCATCACTGGTATCAATCGTAGTACCCTTAGCAATCGTCTTCAACATGTACAAGTTCTGCAAGACAGGCATGTACGTGACATTGATAAGACTCAGTCAGCAGACCATAGGCATGAGGCTCTTGTCATAGAACGCTGTGAGTCCCGAGCTGATAAACTCTCTCAACAACACCTACGTATGAGGCTAATCTAATGTGGAAATACTCTAAAGTAATTGACTCTATCCTTGCTACCCTTGTAATCTGTGGTAGTCTAACCTTAGTAGCTGCTATGTTCTGGGGGAGTATCAATGGACCAGTGGCATGACTACGTCTTAATCTTTAACACAGCTGCAATATTTGTAGTGTGGCTTATACTAAAATATCCAGACCAAGAGGAATAACAAATGGGATGTTCATTTGAAGTAGAAAAATCTGACATGACTATTGTTCGTATGATGAGCAAGCCATGCTTTGCTGCAGTTAACTCTGCAGTAAACCGTAGAGATAAAGAAGATAGTATACGTATCAGAAACATACGGTACTTACCTTTCCTTGAGAGGCAATGGGACTACGATGCTAACGCTCAGATAGACCAGATCATTATGAATGGTAACATAACATGGGATGACTGTTACAAGTGGTGGGACTATCTAATGACTCTTCGCTTTGTGACAGATGTTCTTTCCGTGACACCAACAACCCATCAGGCAATGAAGGATGGGTTTAAAGTATCAGCAAACTTCCCAGCAGATAGAGTTATGTCTATCTTGTTTCTCCTTAGAGCCCCACAGTTTCAAGTGGGTATCGTAAGAGACTGGATTGATCTGGTTGAAGATGAAGGTATACATCCAGACACTGCTTTCGTAATGGCATTCACATTAAATAGATTCAATGACCATGAGAACGAAGGTTCATACAGGATGTCAATGCTTTCTTCAAGCGAAAGTACAATCGTATATCCTGAACACTTCACCCTTAAGTCCGCTAAGCTTATGCTTAACAGGTTGTTGTGTGATGATTACGATGAGAAACTGTACAGTGGTGTCCAACCTTTAATGTCTAAGGTATCTAAATACAGCAGACATCCTCTGTCCTCTGATAAAGCATTGGGTAGGTTCTTCTGTAAGAAACCTGCAAGAGCTGGTAAGCAAGGTAACCTTCAAGTAATTGTGTATAACAATGAAGTTGATGGCGGTCGTAAGGTATCTACTCATCATCATATCTATCAAGCAATGTACTCCCATAGGTGTCATGGTATCGAAGTAAACGTACAAGAATTAGCTAAACTACTAGAGGCATAATGCAATGCAACTATCCAAGTTGGAAAACGTAACTGTCGGTGCAGACCCTGAGGTCTTTGTGGCTGACATGAGTGGTACTATCACATCTGCAATTGGCAGAGTTGGTGGTAGTAAAGAGTACCCTCGTCCTGTTACAGACGGTGGTGTTCAAGAGGATAACGTACTCGCTGAGTTCAACATCAACCCAGCTAAAAGTAAGATAGAGTTTGTATGCAACATTACTAATGTTATGCATGAACTTAAAAACATCTTACAAAACAATGACTTACAACCTGTCATCATACCAAGCCACAAGTTCACAACTCAAGAACTAGATAGCTTTGGTCCTGATGCCATGGAGTTTGGTTGTAGTTCCGAGTGGAATGCTTGGGACAATAAGGTTATGCCTCGCCCTAAAGGTGACAAGGTTAACCTACGTACAGCTGGTGGTCATGTTCATGTAGGTTATCAAGACCCTGATCACTTTACTAATGTAAGTCTTATCAAGATGATGGACTATGCTATCGGCATACCTTCTGTCCTTATTGATAGTGATAAGCAGAGACGTAGGCTGTACGGTAAGGCAGGTTCAATGCGACATAAAGACTACGGTGTTGAGTACCGTACCCTTAGTAACTTCTGGCTTAACTCTGATGAGCTTACGTCATGGGTATACGACAGGACTTTATGGTGTACTTCAAACTTACATAGGTTACCTGAGTTCATGGAAGCTTATGATTCTAAAGAAGTCAAGCGTATCATTAATCGAAGCGATGCTTCATCAGCTACTGATGTAGTATACGAACTAGGTCTGGAGGTTGTATGATTAGAGAACCAACCTTAGCAGCAATGACTCTTTCAGATATAAACTCCACGTATACTGGAACTTATCTGAGATTCAAAACTGTTGATGATGACGGATGGTATACTGGGTTCGTTGAGTCTGTTACTATGGGCCACGATGATGAAGCTCTTTTACTAATACGAAAGAGTAATGGTGAGCTACGATATATAAACCTTGAAGATAAACAAACTGAAGTATGTCTTGATTTCCCTACGCTAGGTAATGTGAACTACAAAAAGCATTCATGGTTTGTATCACGCAAAGCTGTACGCCAATGGAAGAAAGGCTTACGGTTATCGTTGCTTGATACGAGAGCTCATAGTATCTGCGTATTTGAAATGCTAAGTCCATACGGTTTGCACATAACTGATTCAGTTGTTGATGCTATCTATGAACCTACCTTTACAGATTACTTCGAAGCCGTTGAAACTGTAGGGTCTGGTGAATTTATATCACGAGCTGTGTCACCTTACTTTGCTGTATGTAATACATGTGAAGTGGATAAGCCAGTGCTTATGTATAAAACAAACATCGTAGGTGTGTATGATGGCACTGCCCTTACAATCCCTGAAGACTTATCACATATTGTTCCAATGATACGGAGGGTTATTCCAAGTGGAAACTATTCAATCTTTGTTCAACCTTAGGGAACCTGCCGCACCTCAAGTTAGACTAGGTGACCTAATAAGTAATACCAAGATAGGTGTTGAGGTTGAGGTAGAGAACCTACCAAACCCACCATCAATCAACGGATGGAAGTGTACCAGAGATGGGTCACTACGTAACAACGGTGTAGAGTACGTATTCAAGGGTCCTATTGGTGGCTTGTCTGCATGCAATAGGCTAGCATCCCTTCAGGATACCCTGTTTGAAACCGAGTGTGTCCACACCCTACGTACATCTGTTCATGTCCACGTAGATGCAAGAGATATGACTTGGCATCAAGTAAAAGAACTACTGATCTTGTATGCTATCGTAGAACCTTACCTCTTCAGTATATGTGGTACCGAAAGAGCAGACAACATCTATGCTCTCTCATTATACCGTGGACAGCATCAAGTAAGTCAGCTGTGTGATATACTTGAGGGTGGACCTGAGCTTATCAACAGAAGATGGACTAAGTATACTGCACTAAACCTTACTGCATTGTCTACCTTCGGGTCCCTTGAGTTCCGAGGTCACCGTGGTACTTGTAGTAAAGATGTGCTAGTTAACTGGATAAACCACCTGCTCAAGCTAAAAGAGTATGTGATAAACCCCAGAACTTCAGTCACTCACTTCCCTAATATGATGAGCAGTCAAGGTCCTCATGCTGTATTGTCGGCTATCTTCGGTGAAGATCTGGTAAATGCTAACATCTCCCAGTTTGTAGGGATAGAAGATGTAATGTATGAAAGCATCTGGATTGCAGAGAATCTAATTCATAACTCCCCGATGCTCTATCATCACAATGAAATCAAAAGAAACAACAACGGTCATTCCCAATTGGAAAAAGTAAAGGATAAATTATGTGCGGTTTAGTAGGTGTAGTAGGTACTGGTATCAACTTTGTAGATGCCAAAGTGTTTAAACAATTGTTATTTGTGGATGCACTTCGTGGTCCTCACAGTACTGGTGTCTCTATCAATGGTGCTGATAATGTAGTTCAGACATACAAAAAGTCTGTAAATTCAACAGACTTCCTTCAACTAAAGGCAGGTGAGAAGATCTCTGGTACAGTTGTAACTGACTTCTTGCTTGGTCATAATAGATACGCTACTCAAGGTGCTATCAATGATCAGAATGCTCACCCATTTACATACGGTAATGTAACGCTAGCTCACAATGGTACGTTAACAACCCAGAGTAATCTTCCTGATTACAAGAACTTTGCTGTGGATAGTGAGAACATTGCGTATGCTATGGGGTTAGCTGAAGACCCTGAAGATGTTATCAGTAAACTCAAGGGAGCTTTCGCTCTTACTTGGTGGAATGATTTCGAATGTAAGTTTTATATTGTACGTAACGATGAGCGTCCTATGTATGTAGCTCACAATACTTCCCGTGATGTGTACTACTACTCGTCAGAAGAGTTACTGTTGGAAGCTATACTTAGTCGTAACAACATTGACTATACTATAACAGAACTTAAGGCAGGTAACCTCCAGTCTTTTGACTTTGATGTAAAAGGTGAATGTCAAGTAGCATTTCGTAAAGTTAAGTTACAACCAAAGCCTGCACCGAAAGTTGCAAAAACTACCTATGATAGTTGGGCATACCCTAGTGCAAGTAACTACAAAACTTACCCAGTACTGAGCAACTATAAGCTAAAGGTAGGTGAGATCATAGAGTTCTATAGTCACGGACTACCTGATACTTTTGAATCTAAAACTAAAGGTACGCTGTATGGTTGTATGACTGAAGGTACTAAAGTATCTGTTAAATCCTACGCTCAGCCAAACGATTCTCTTGCTGGTTATTATACTGGTCTTGTTCAAAGTATGGTAAGAGATAACGGAGTAGATACTATTGTAGTAAGAGACCCTTGGCTTATTGAAGTAGTAGATAACGATAAGAATAACAAGGGCAAGGAAGACCTAGTAAATAAAGCGCTAGGTACTAATCATGTAAACATTATATCGGAGCAAGCGCATGTCTAATACATTAATCCTACCTTACAATACTGGTAGTGAATCGGCTTCAACCTTAGCAACATCCCTTGGTTTCAAACGTATGAAACTTGAGGGCTCAAACGTAAGAGACAACAGTGAGCGTACCATTATTAATTGGGGTAACTCTACTACAAGCTTGTCTCACTTACCTTCTACTCGAATAATTAATAAGAGTGCAAATGTACGTAAGGCATCCCATAAGGGCGAGTTCTTTCAAGCTATAAGCGAATACAACGTAGCTAACCCTGATGATCCTGTTAGTATTCCAGAGTGGACTACAAAGAAGTCTGAAGCTTCTAAGTGGTATCGTGATGGTAACGATGTGGTATGTCGTGCTGTGCTTCAAGGTCACTCAGGTGAAGGACTAACTGTTGTAAACTATGACGATGACGTTATAGCTTCGCAAGCTTTACCTAGCTCTTTACTGTACACTAAGTATGTTAAGAAGCGTGATGAGTATCGTGTTCATGTAATGGATGGGGTAGCTTTCTTTGTACAAAAGAAATGTGTACCTTTATCTCGAACAGAAGAAGTAAACTATCAAGTTCGTAACCACAGTAATGGTTTTGTATTTACTGTTCAAGACCTAGACCCGGATGAGTCTGTCCTACTTGAGGGTATCAAGGCAGTCAAAGCATTGGACTTAGACTTCGGTGCAGCAGATGTTATCTGGAACGAGAGACGACAAAAAGCTACCGTAATAGAAGTCAACACTGCATGCTCTGTCAGTGGCGCTACTACATTGCAACGCTACAAAACTGCACTTAAAGCTTTGCTTGCTGGTGATCAGGTTACTCCTTGGGATAAAGAAATATCTAACAGTAGATCTGATTCCCCTAACGCTATAGGTAGCGAAGGGTACGTCTCTATTAATGTTGAAGGTTGTTATGAAGATGGCACTATGTTAAGCTTAGATGTAGAAGCTATACACGAACTATCTAATAGCTGGTTACATGATAGATCAGGTAATGAAGCTTTGAATTACTTATTCCTTGAGTCAACTAACGCTGAAAGACGACGAAGAATATTTACAATTGAAACCATGCACCCAACTACAGACTGGGTTCAAATATCTACTTGGAAAAATGGTGATGAACTTCCCCTGCCTTTCTGGGTTCACCCTTCACACCTAGCGAGGTACGAAAGTGGCGATGAATAAAGTAGCAGTGTACGGTTCACTCCGAGAGGGGTTTGGTAATCACCGAATCCTTGAGGGATCTGAAAAGCTTGGGACCCATTGGGTTCCGGGCTATGAGATGTTCTCACTCGGAGCATTCCCCGGTGTACGTAAAGGTCATACCCATGTGTTTACTGAAGTGTATGAAGTTGACAATAAAACTATGGAACGTCTTGATAGACTTGAAGGTTATAGTGGTAAGAGTGAGACTAACTTTTATGATAGAACCACAGTATCTACCCCGCATGGTGATGCATATATGTACACCCTTGAGAACTATCGTTATGCGGATAGTGATTTGGTAGAGTCTGGTAACTGGAAAGGTTACAAGCCCAAGCTAAAAGATTTACTCTAAACCAAGCGGACATAAACATACCTAGAGCAAGAGCATCAACGTAACTTAATCTAAATTAAAAGGTAATAATTATGACTGCAATTCTTGGAACTTCAATCATCCGTGACGTAACTCTTAACTACGTAAAGGTAGATCCTGAAAACCCTACTGATCCATTTGGTACTCTCCAATGGGAGTGTCAGATCGTAGCTCCTGCTGATCGTGCAGAAGAGTTAGAGGGATATGGTTCTGTTAAGCCTGTCAAAGATGATCCAAGTCGTGTAGCTGTCAACCTAAAGCGTAAAGCTTTGCGTAAAGATGGTACAGAAAATGACCCGGTAGTACTGGTTGATAGTCAGAAACAACCAATCAACCCTAAGATCAAGATTGGTAATGGTTCTAAAGGTAACGTCAAAGTATATCGTAGAGAGTACGATGTAGCTGGTCGCCAAGGTATCTCAACTATTATGACTGCAATTCAAGTCACTAATCTAATTGAGTACACTGGTTCAGTTGACTTTGATATTGAAGGTACAGAGGCTGATGACTCTGAGTTCTAAAGGTAATGGTTTACTGTTTAATATGTAAACTAACTACCCAAAGGGAATAGGTTGGAGAAAGTATCATCATACTTCTACTACCATTTGCAATACTAGCATTACTTCTACTCGATATATGGGATAGAAGCTAATACATTCCCGTCTAAGAGACTCTATGTGTAAAGTAATACCAATGCATAGGGTCTCTTTACCTTTGCTCTTAGAGCCTGTGAGCTATCCTTAAGAACCTTCTAGGTAATATAGTACCTTATAGAGGATTACCTAGATGGAGAACTTAATGGAAAAGACTTACACTCAAGATGATATAGCTGATGGTAAGAAGAAGATACACCCCAACTCGTTAGCAAATCTTAAACCACGGCATGATAAAGAACACATGGCGATGATGAAAGAGAAAGCAGATGAGGCACGTATACGTAACAATGAAATGAAAGAGAACATGAAAGATGTACTCGCTCTGGTAAATAACTTATCGGATAGTCTCGTTGACTCTATACCTAAGGGATTAACTGTAATGAAACTTGCTATGATTAAAGCTATATCAGCTGACGATATGGTAGAGGCATCTCGACTTGCTTCTATTGTTGCTGAATACGAACAGCCTAAACTACAGAGAACTGAGAACGTCAATACAAACTTTGACTATACAGATCTAACAGATGAAGAACTGGCTGAAGAAATGAAAAGGTTATCGCAATGAAAGACTTAATAAATAAAGTACGTGACAAACTAAATGAGTACAGAGCTTACGAACTAGCTGCTCTATTCTTTCAGGGTTTCCTGATAGGTTCATTGTTAATGTACACTGTACTATATATTGTAAGAATGTAACACACGAGGGCCCTCCGGGGTCCTCTTTTTAATTGCGAAACCGACAACACTCACTGGCATTTTTATGCCAACCGACAACGCAAGGAGTCACATGCAAACCATGCTACTATTTACAGGCCCAAATTGTCCAGCCTGTAGCCAATTGAAAAACAGAATCAAACACCTTGAGCTAACCGACAAAGTAACTGAGGTTGACACAAGCACAGAAGAAGGCATGCAACAAGCCAAAGAGTACGACATCAGGGCAATCCCTGCTATCCTTGTACTCAAAGATGATGCAGTACAAGACGTACTACGGGGTGCTATGCACAGCGATGGTGCGATCAAAGGTTTTATTAACGCTGGAGGAAATAAATAATGAGTGAGTATACTGTTAAACTTAAAGATGTTATCAACGAAGAAGGTGAAGCCAACGTAGCCGTAAGCTTTTCATCCGACAACATGGAGATGGTCAACGAAGAAAGCAAAGCATTCCAACTAGCAGCTTATGTGTTAGATTGTATCCAAGGTTTAGAAGGAGCAGCTGATGAACCTAGTAACTAATAAAACTCTAAAGGAAAGAGGCAGTAGGTACGGTAGCTTCGAAGGGCAAAGTACTTTATGCCAGTCACTTAAAGCTGTAATGCAAGCAACACCCGGATGGAAAAGATTATCTGCAGCACAGAAAGAATCTCTTGAAATGATACAACATAAGACAGCCCGTATCCTTAACGGTGATCCTAACTATGCTGATAGCTGGCATGACATTGCAGGTTACGCAACTCTAATTGATGATATGTTAGGAGAATAATATGAACGGTAAAGGTTCAAAGCCAAGGCCAATGTCTGATCGTGGTACCTTTGAGAATAACTTTGATAATATATTTAGAAAGCCTAAGCCGGAAGATGCCTCCTCGCCTGCGGCTCGCCAAAAGAAAGGAGATAAGAATGGCAAGTCTAAAGATAGTAAAATGTAATGACGAAAAGAAATGGTACAGCTCCCTAGTCGGGGAGTTAGTACCCTTTGCTGGTGATACAGGGGCAGAGTACGAGTCCAGAGAGCCTGAAGGTTACATCAACTTCATCTCTAAAGAAGACTGCATTCTAATAGAGGACTGATAATGGAATACAAAATATGTAACAAGTGTGGCGTAAAGAAAAACGTAGAAGAGTTTTCAATGGAGAGCGGTCGTGGGTACCGTAAGACAACCTGTAAACTATGCGTTAGGTCTGTAGCTAAAGTACGTCAAAAGCTACGAGTAGAAGTGGACTACCCTGATGACGACTACCAATGCCCTATCTGTTTACGTAATGCAGAAGAAGCTGCGGGATGTGGTGGCACTAACAAATCCCCATGGGCACTAGACCATGACCACTTAACTAGTAAATTTAGAGGGTGGCTATGTCACTCTTGCAACCGTACTCTCGGTGGGCTGAAGGATGACTTCGGTGCGCTTGATAGAATCAGAACTTATTTAAAGAAAGGTAGAGAATGAATACATCAAATAAAATCTTATCAGACATCACAGTATTTTCTAAGTACGCTAAGTATGTACCAGAGCTAGAGCGTAGGGAAACATGGGATGAACTAGTAACACGTAACAAAGAGATGCACCAACGTAAGTATCCTAAGTTCAAGAAAGAGATTGAGAAAGCATACAAGTATGTATACGATAAGAAGATCCTACCATCCATGAGATCCCTTCAGTTCGGTGGTGCTCCTATTGAGCTAGCCCCTAACCGTATCTACAACTGTGCATACTTACCTATCGAAAGCCCTGAAGCTTTCGCTGAGTCTATGTTCCTGTTGCTTGGTGGTACTGGTGTGGGGTACTCAGTACAACGTCATCATGTACGTAAGCTGCCAGAAGTAGCAGGGCCTAAGGTCCGTAAGCGTAGGTTCTTAGTATCAGATAACATCGAAGGGTGGGCTGATGCAATCAAGGTGCTATGTGAATCATACTTCAACAACACCATGGATGTAGAGTTTGACTTCCGTGACATCCGACCTAAGGGTGCTATGCTTATCACTACTGGTGGTAAAGCTCCGGGTCCACAGCCCCTTAAGGATTGCTTACATAAGCTACGGTCTGTACTAGACCAAGCTATTGGACGTAACCTAGGGACGTTAGAAGTCCATGACATGATGTGTTACATTGCAGATGCAGTACTGACTGGTGGTATCCGTCGAGCTGCTATGATCTCCTTGTTCTCTATGGATGACAATGATATGCTGGCATGTAAGGCTGGCTCATGGTGGGAAGAGAATCCACAACGTGCAAGATCTAACAACTCAGCTGTGATGCTGCGTAATAAGATTACCAAGGATGCCTTTGATAAACTATGGGAACGTGTGGAACTCTCGGGCTCTGGGGAGCCGGGGCTTTACTTCACCAACGACAAAGACTGGGGGACTAACCCTTGCTGTGAGATTGGTCTACGTCCATACCAGATGTGTAACCTTACAGAGTTGAATGCATCTAACATTGAATCACAGAAGGACTTGAATGAGCGAGCACGAGCTGCCTCATTGATTGGTACATTGCAAGCAGGTTATACTGACTTCCATTACCTACGTCCTGAATGGCAAGAGACTTGTCAACGTGATGCATTGATTGGTGTAGGTATGACAGGCATTGGGTCTGGTACTGTACTTAACTATGACTTAGAGGAAGCAGCTAATGAAGTTAATAAAGAGAATCGAAGAGTGGCGAATGCGTTGGGCATTAATCCTGCAGCAAGGACAACTACCATTAAGCCGTCTGGTACAAGCTCTTGCGTCCTTGGTAGTAGTTCTGGTATTCACGCTTGGCATAATGACTTTTATATTCGTCGTCAACGTGTTGGTAAGAACGAAGCCTTATATGGATACTTTGCTGAGCACCATCCGGAGCTGGTGGAAGACGAGTACTTCAACCCTGCGGAGCAAGCTGTAATTGAAATACCTCAAGCTGCACCTGAAGGTTCTATCCTAAGAACTGAAAGCCCCTTGCAACTACTTGATCGAGTACGTAGGTACAACACTGAGTGGGTAGCACCGGGTCATCAAGATGGGCAGAACTCACACAACGTATCATGTACTATCTCATTGAAAGAAGATGAGTGGGAACTGGTAGGTGAGTGGATGTGGAAGAACCGATACACTTACAACGGTATCTCTGTACTACCTTATGATGGTGGCACGTACATTCAGGCTCCCTTCGAGGACATCTCTGAAGAACGTTACCGCATCATGGAGAGTGCGCTTACTGGTATCGACCTAACTCAAGTGAAAGAAGTAGAAGACAAGACAGACCTCAGTGGTGAGGCTGCTTGTGCAGGCGGAGCCTGTGAACTAACATACTAATACTCCCTATAACGACCTGAGCATTGTCATTAAACTGCTCGCTGGAGATAACATGAGTAAATATGTATTTGATATAGAAACCAATGGCCTCTTCCCTGACAAGATCTGGTGTCTTGTTTTGATAGATGTCCAAACTAAAGAAGAGCATTGCTTCTCTGACTACGATGATAACTTACCTGATGTATCTGAGGGACTAGACCTTATGTCTAATGCCAAAGTTATTGCAGGTCACAACATCATAGGCTTTGACTTGCCTGTTCTTAAGAAGCTAACTGGTTGGATACCTGCAGAGGATACCCGAGTATGGGATACTTTCCTAATGTCTCAACTGTGTAAGTATACACGAGGTCACCTTCATGGATTGAAAGGTTGGGGTGGGTTCTTTGAGTACCCTAAGGGTGAGCATGAAGACTGGACTTGCTACAGCCAAGAGATGTTGACTTACTGTATACGTGACGTAGACCTGAATGTTAAGGTGTACGAACATGTATCTAAGGAAGCGTCTATCTTAATGAAACAAAACCCTAAGTTCTTAGAGGCTCTAAAGTTAGAGCATGACTTTGCTATGGTTAATGCAGAGATCACAGAGAAAGGTTGGGTCTTTAACATGGAGAAAGCTGAAGAACTATACGAGCATCTAATAGATCGTATGGAGCACATCGAGAATGAGATTAACCCTCAGCTTGGTAAGGTCACAGTAATGCGTGGAGACAAGGAAGTAGAACAGATCACTAAGAAAGATGGGTCTTACTACAAAAGAATTACTGATTGGTTTAAACTAGAAGAAGATATAAAAGCTTCTGAAGGTATGATTGCAGGTCCATATACTAAGATTGATATACTAGATATTAATATTGGTCAGATGGCAGAGGTTAAGAAGTTCTTGCTGGACAGAGGGTGGAAGCCTGATGACTGGACTGTTAAGAAGATCAAAGGTAAGTGGGTACGCAAAAGCCCTAAGCTAACTGACACTTCCCTGAAACCTTTAGGTGAGTTAGGTAAACTTATCAGCGACTACTACATGCTACGTAATCGTTTGGGTACAGTAGAAGGTTGGATAGAAGAAGTCAGAGACCCTGAACGTTACAATGACGGCAGGCTCCATGGTTCTATGTTCACCATTGGCACCCCATCCTTCCGATGCAGGCACCGTACTATCGTTAACATACCGGGTGTCTATGCACCATACGGTAAGGAGTTACGAAGCCTACTAACCTGTGAGTCTGGTAATAAAGTTATTGGTGCTGACTCTGCAGGTAATCAGTTCAGGGGTCTATGTCATTACATTGGAGACGAATCATTTACCAATGAAGTAATCAATGGTGATGTACACCAACGCAATGCAGATGTACTAGGTATCAGTAGGCCGGGAGCTAAGACTTTCATCTATGCCTATCTGTTTGGTGCAGGTCATGCTAAGCTAGGTGAAGCTATCTCTGGTAAGAAGTCTGCTAAGATTGGTAAGGAAGCTGATGAGAAGTTCAAGGCTACCCTACCGGGACTTAAGGTTCTTAAGGATAACCTTGAGGAAGAGTACCGACACTCACTTATGAAGACTGGTCATGGGTTTATTATGGGGGCTGATGGTCGTAGGATTATGGTAGGGTCTGAACACCAGACACTTAACTACTTACTCCAAACCCTTGAAGGTATTACTTGTAAGGCTGCACTGGTTTATGCTCATCGTAAGATTAAAGAAGAGAACTTACAAGCATACCCTGCTTTGTTCTACCATGATGAGACAGTGTTTGTATCTAAAGAGAAAGATGCTGAACGAGTAAAAGAAATCTGCGTTGAGTCTTTTAAAGAAGCACCTAAAGCTTTTGGTGTAATGTGTATGGATGGTGATGGAGAGATAGGAGATAGTTATGCTGACGTTCACTAATAAAGAAACAGAAGAGTTTGAATTTGATAAGTGTTTCATTGACGGTGACTCTATGTTATACCGTATTGCTTACACTACTAACTCAGACTCACAAGCTGCCAGTACCTTTGACCTAGCTTTGCTAGCTGTTATGAGGGACACCGGTAGTCGTAAGGGGTATGTTGCAGTCAAGGGTAAGGGTAACTTTAGGTATGACTTAACCGATGATTACAAGGCTACACGTACCAAGACTGAGATGGACCCACAAGTCAAGGATAGACTAGCTAACCTGTACCAGTACTGTTGGGATACTAACTGTGTTCAGTCTGATAACTGTGAGGCAGATGATGTGGTATCTATCTGGGCTACTGAAGCTGAGCAGATGGGTACTTCCTTTGTCATAGCTCACGTAGATAAGGACATTGACATGGTACCCGGGTGGCACTACAACTTCAACAAGAAGACACTGTATCATACGGATGCAGATCAGGGCCACTACCTACTATGCAAACAACTACTGACCGGAGATGCCTCAGATAATATCCAAGGTCTCAGAGGTGTAGGTCCTAAGACAGCAGAGAAGTTGCTGAAGGATGTGCCAGCGGAAGGTATGCTAGATGTGGTACGTAAGACATGGCGTGAGAAGCACCCAAGGGAATGGAAAGAAAAGCTACAGCTATGCTTCAACCTAATCTATATGCGTAGGAAGTGGGATGACTTTCGTGAGATGACTATCGAAGAAGTCTATGGGGAGGGTAACTTACGATGACTCTAATAGTTGATCCACCTGAAGGATGGCGTTATGGATTCCCTAAGGATGTGCCTGAAGGTTACATGAAGATGTCATGGGACGACAAGAAGAAATGGTATATGGAACAGGGCTATCCTAAGTCAAAGATTGACGAGTATGGAGAGTTCTTTTATATATCCATGTGGTACAAAGGAGATGAAGAGCATGACTATTAAGCAGGACTTAGGGCATTGGGATTACATTGGTGATCCCTTTGACTTCGATAAGTACTTTGGGTTTATCTATATGATACAATGCACACACCCTGATAATCCAACACGGTACATTGGACGTAAACAATTCCACATGTACAGTAAAGGAAAGGATAGGCGTGTGTCTAATTGGAAAACATATAGTAGTTCCTCTAAGCACATCAATAACCTGATAAAAGAACTTGGGACTGAGTACTTTACCTTTGAGATGTTACAACTCTTTGAAACAAGAGGGGGTCTCTCAGCTGGTGAAGTAAAAGTACAATGGTATCTGGATGTACTAACTCAGAAGTATGCTAACGGTAACCCTGTGTTCCTTAACAGGCAGATAGGTGCCATTAAATTTATACCTAAAGAAGAGATAGATGATGAAACAATCGCAAGACTCGACAGAGTCTACCTCACTGTACGAGAAGAACAAGCAGAAAGCAGAAAGGATTCAGAAGAAGCAAGCGTCGAAGAAGAAAAGACGGATGATAAAGAACCTTAAAGAAGAGCGGTGGTCGTAATGAAGAAAGATAGATTTGTTGGGCACGTAGCCTGTAAACATTGTGGGTCATCCGATGGTGTCGGTATGTACTCCAATGGTATTGGTAAGTGCTTCGTCTGTGATAAAATTACATTTGATAAAGAAAGAGAATATACTATGCAAGAATCCCATACGTCTAATAAAGTAGAAGACATCAACACTATAGATTCCTATGACACCCGTGGTGTACAGGAACGTGGTATCACTAAGCAAGTAGCAGCACACTTCAACATGCGTGTATCCTACAATGCTGATGGTACTATCGAGTCTCACTACTATCCGTATACCAAGAAGGGTAAGACCTCAGCTTACAAGATCCGTAATCTACCTAAGGACTTCCGAGCTAAGGGTGACATGGATGGCATAGAACTATTCGGACAGTCTACGTTCCAACCGGGTGGACGTAACCTAGTAATCACAGAGGGTGAACTGGATGCTATGGCAGTAGCTCAAGCATTCCTACTTCAGAACAAAACTATCTACCCGGTAGTATCCTTACCATCATCAAGCAACCTCAAGCCCCTCGTAGCTAACCGTGAGTGGGTGCGTTCATTCGACTCAATCATTCTTATGTTTGACAAAGATGAAGCTGGCGATAAGGCTATTGACAATGCAGCTAAGATTATTGGTTGGGATAAAGTCAAGGTAGCTCACCTTGCAGAGAATGATCCATGTGATACACTCATCAAGCATGGTCACAGTGGTATTGTAAATGCCTTCTGGAATGCACAACCATACTCACCTGCTAGCATTGTACGTGGTGAGTCTATCTGGGAAGAGTTCTCTAAACGTAAACAAACTACATCTGTCCCGTACCCTAAGTGTCTCTCAGGTCTTAACGATAAGCTTGAAGGTATGCGTATGGGTGAGATTACTTTGTTTACTTCAGGTACTGGTAGTGGTAAGTCAACCATGATTAAGGAGATCATCATGGAGCTTAAGGAAACTACCGAAGATAACATAGGTGTTATATCACTAGAGGAATCTATTGGTGATAGCGCACAGAAATTCATACAAATGTTTACAGGAGAAGAGCCTAGTGAAGAGGCGGAGAGAAGAGCGTTTGATAAAGTCTTTGGAGATGGGCGTATTATTATGCTTGATCACAACGGCTCTGTATCTGATAGTTCTCTTATAGATCAAATAGAAAACCTATGTCTGTTAGGTTGTAAGTACCTAGTACTAGACCACATTACTATTGCAGTATCGGAAGGTGCTGATGGTAAGACAGGCAACGAAGCTATCGACTCGGTAATGTCTGGGCTACTTAAGATTGTTAAGAAGCATGACGTATGGTTGGGAGTTATCTCTCACCTACGTAAGTCAATGGGTAAGTCTTTCGAAGAGGGGCACCTAGCTTCTATTGATGACATCAAGGGTTCAGGTTCTATCAAACAGATTAGCTTTGACATCATCACCTTTGCACGTAATCTTATTGCAGAGAATGAGGATGAACGTAATACAATTAAACTACGGGTACTCAAGTCCAGATTTACAGGGCTTACAGGTGACTGTGGTTCAGCTTACTACGACCAGAAAACCAAGAGGCTTAAAGGTCAAGTAGATTTCTTAGACTACAATGCGGGAGCATAGATGACTAATGCTATACATAGAGTAGCTGAGTATATAAGGAGTAACCGAGACGGTTCCAAAGGACGGAACCATGCCGGTATATCCCTGCTTAACAGACACCTTGAGTATGGTGTGGACCATGAGGAGCTAGTTGTAGCTGCAGTACAGGCAGCTCAATCAGTATTCCTTAGGTCCCGTAGGACTAGCAACAAAGCATTCAAGCTTACTGCTACGTCTACTTCAATAGGGTTAGCTGTTGTGTCAAGGATTGGTATCAGTAACAGTACCTATACAGAGTTGTTCTCTGTTGGTGACTTGTTCATTGAAGCTTTACTACACCTTAAATACATAGAAATAGAGAGGGAGTACGAAGGGTATCGTGCCCCTTATGTAATCTATCTAACAGAAACATGGGAGGATCTCGGAGATATACCACCATGCTATGAGGGTTCTACCCTACTGGGCACTAGCTTCCGTAGGTTCCCTAACATAGAGAAGCTAAGGAACCCTATAACCAAGAGGCCGTATATCAAACGTATGACCTCTGAGAGGGACTTTAGCCAGTGCCTTGACCAACCCTTTGTCAAAGCATTAGAGAAGCTACAGCAGGTTCCCTGGCACCTTAACGTGGACCTAGTGAAAGCCTTAAGGGATAACGTAACTAAGTTCATAGATATGGAAGACAAGTCTGACAAGGGTAAGTCTAAGCGTATCGAGATGAAGTTTATTCTCAACAAGGCTAGGGCTATCGGGGACAAGGAGTTCTATCAGGCAGTTGAATGTGACTACCGTGGCAGAGTTTACTACACCGAACCCTTCCTAAACTTCCAAGGGTCTGACTTATCTAAGGGACTCTTTGAGTTTGCTATAGCTAAACCAATGGATGAGCGTGGGTACTACTGGCTATGCATACACACTGCTTGTTCATACAATCAATCATATACAATAGAGGAGCTTGACAAATTAAACTGGCTAACCGAAGACTACAAACTGCACTTGCAAGACGAAGGTCTGGATACTATTTCAGTAGACAAAATGACACTGAAGGACAGAGCACAGTGGACACTGCAGAACCTAGAGGCACTGATAGCGGATGCGGAGAACCTAAGGTTCAAGGTGGAAGCGGAGAAACCAGTGACTCTACTGGCGTGTTGCCTCGAGCTGCTAGGGTACTCAAAGTCAGAGGGTGACTACATGTCACGACTACCTATACCAGTAGACGGAAGTAACAATGGATGGCAACACCTAGCTGCTATGTCTAAAGACAGTCAAGCAGGGGAGTTAGTATCTATTGTACCCCAGAAGATCCAGAAGGATTTCTACGTACAGGTAGCTAAGAGATTGATTGAACGTATGCCGGAGTGGTTTGCTAGTAGGGATATACCTATGAAGGCTATCCGCAAGGGCATAGCAAAGCGTGGGTCTATGACTCGTGCATACTCTGCAGGTCAAAGGAAGATAGCAGAGAACATGTACTACGATTGTAAGACTGAAGGGTACACTAAGAAGTACAAGATAACTAAAGACGACTGCGACTTGCTTGCAAAGAATCTAATCCTAGCTATCAACGATACTTGTGTAGGTCCCCTAAAGACCATGAAGTTTCTACAGAAAGTAACTGACTTCATCATTAGTAGTGGTGAGACTTGTCTCCAATGGACTACACCCTCAGGGTTCCCTGTGATGTATGAAGTATGGAAGCAGAAGAACATGACTATCCGTGGTACAATACGTGGGCTAGGGCAAGTAGGACATAGCATTAAGATACCTGTAACAACTAAGGACGGTGACCTGATACCTTGCAGGAGATCCTTTGCTTCTGGGTGTTCACCTAACTTTGTACACTCTATGGATGCTGCACACATGGCTAAGGTAATCGAGACATTCTCGGGGAACTTCGGGGCTATACATGACTCCTTCTCTACCCATGCCTGTGATGTAGACAAACTAGTAGAGCATACTAAGTGGCAGTTCGCTATGCTATACAACTGCGACAACTTCTTTAACAGGATAGAGTCGATGTTGATAGAAAACTTTAAGGACTACAACGTAACACAACCAGAGCTGGGGGACCTCAAGATAGAAGAGGTTGTTAGCTCAGACTATTTCTTTTCTTAAGTAAGGATTTAAAATGACTGATGATAAAGTAGTAACAATGCCGGGTGTCATTAACACAGAAGCCCGTATAAAAACTGTTGAGGACCTGAAGGACGAAGAGGGTCTCCTTAGGGACCTTCAGTGTGTACTCGATAAATACAACGGTAGAGTAACCAACCTGTCTATGGTTGGAGCACTCAACATCTATGCAAACCAGATAGCAATTGGATCAATACTAGGAGAAGACGATGAGCTTTGAGATTATGGAAGACTTAGAAAATAAAGTAGTAGACTGGGGGTATGATAAAGGTATCCTAACAGGGGGAGAAGCTACTAAACAGCGTAAGCTCAAGCAGTTCTCTAAGACAGAAGAAGAAGTAGCTGAGTTGCTTGATGCAATCCTAGCTGAAGATAAGGTGGAGGCTGTAGATGCTATCGGTGACATACTTGTTACACTTATTATGCAAGCAAGGCTTTGGAATACTAATCTATATGAGTGCCTCGATGAAGCTTACGAGGTTATCAGTAAACGAACTGGACGAATGGTTGATGGCATATTCGTTAAGGATAAATAAATGAACTTTGGTATTGGTAATTATATTATAAGTCTAGATTTTAGAATGGGTGTTGGTATGGACCTTGAGTTTGTAGACTCACGGCCTGTATGGACAATGAACAATAACACAGGAGATGTTAAGGCAATGTGCATGGAAGGTATAATAGTTCTAGTGCCCTTTGTTAACCTCTCCATTGGTAAAGTATACGACGAGGTAGGGTAATGAGTAATAAGTCACACAATATTTTAAGCGGTGAAGGCATTGATGATATGGATTACGTAGAGGAGCTGGGCTTAGACCCAGCCTTAGCGTACACCCCAGAGATCAATGAGGCTATCGTAAAGCGCATTGAAGCTAACAACTTTGTTGAGTATGTAGACCAAGGTTACGGTGAAGAGAAAGCTAAAGCTATGTCAACAGAGCTAGCTAACCGTGGTCGTGCTAACATAGCAGAGTACAAAAAAAAGAACCCCAATAAAGGGGTTCAATAGTAATACCGAGGGGCCCTTACGGGTCCCTCTTTTTTTATAGTTATTAGTTAGAAGGTAAGAAGCCTAAGAAGTTCACGTTAATGCCGGGGTCCATCTCATACTGCATTATCTTCTGCTCTTCCTTTGCAACCTTAGCTTGTAACTGTTTGTTCCTAGTCATAGCTAGTAAAACCATATTACCAAAGTCCGCTTGCAGGTTTTCATATAGCTTATTCATTAAGTACATCTGAGCTTCAAACAAGTTCTTGTAAGTCCTGTCAACGTTAACCTTCTCTTTGCCTTTCAGCTTAAGCTTATTAATAAGGAACTGAGCAGACCCTATTACCTTACCATCTGAGTCCTTAAAGTTTTTCTCAAGCAAGTCAACAACCATATCAGCTACGTTACCATCAAAGACTTCATCAATAGCTTCATTGCCTTTAGAGTTTGCCATCTGCTTGTACACTTTAATACCAGCGTTGATGTTGTTGTTTAAGCTTTCCATTAAACCATCAAGCATCTTGCTCTGAGTTACGTTCCGATAGAAGATCTGATTAATCTTTCTTTCTACAGCCTCAAAGGAACCTAGGTCAGTAATAACAGCATCAAAGATAGGTAAAATATAAGGATCAGAACCAGTCTCGTTGTTAAGTCCGTTCATACTTTCGTTAGAAAACAACTGAGCAATAGTAGATCCATCTACAGACTGTGCAAGAGAAGGTAGTATCTGCCCAGATGCAACAGCACCCATGCGTCCACCTCTTTCTGCAGTAGGGTCAAAGAACTTTTCTTTCTCAGCAATAGTACTTTTAGCACTGAAGGTAGAACCCTTACCTAGCTTAGCTTCAATAGCTCTAACCATATCAAGGTTACCTGCTTCCTTAGCAGCTGCTAGTTGTCTCTGCAGAATAGTTGTAGCAGATGCCTTACTAGCCTCTCTGTACGTAACACCTTCTTCGACAGCTTCTCTCACTCTAGTCCTAAGTATCCTAGGTTTAATTTCCCTACCAGTTCTTATGTAAGACTTACCACCAAAGCTAATAGTTCCTCCCGCAGGGCTCACAGTTTCTATAGGTAAACCAAACATAGCTGAAACGTTAGCTGCTTGCTTAGCCATAGCTGCAAAGTTTACTAGGTCAGCACCAAGAGTTTCAATAAGAGCAGGCTCTCTAACAGCATTAAGGAACGCAGCTGTGTTAGTAACACCGCCAAACTCATTAGCTAAGGTCGATAGCTCTGGGCTTGCAATAATAGTATCTCTTGCAGAACCAACCAAGTTACGTAGCTCCTGACCATAAGGGAAGGTCATCAAGGGGGGCTTAAGGAAGTTAGAAT
>Ga0208134_1000691_pt1 | contig 21873 bp, 32 predicted proteins | sample VirMetDEL_Mar_31_FD_184515 | JGI IMG/M metagenome (GOLD analysis project Ga0208134, IMG submission 184515) | Aqueous microbial communities from the Delaware River and Bay under freshwater to marine salinity gradient to study organic matter... | ecosystem: Environmental > Aquatic > Marine >... | reverse complement strand
ACACTACTGCATCAAATGGCATAAATGCATAACGCCTTTTTAAATCCTTTGCTAAACTTTGAGCCAACATAACTTTGTTTTGAGGATCATTATCCTTTTGCCCTAAATCTGCATATGTTTGTGTTAATACATCAACACACATTAACTCCAAATCTTGTTGGTTTATTTCTTTAATTTCCATATTAAAACATTTTTATTTGTGATTGGTGAATTTTTAATCTTTTACTTGCTGCATCAAAATACTCCTTATCTAATTCAAAACCCTCCAAATCATAACATAAATTATCACATGCAATTGCAATTGAGCCACTCCCCAAATGTGTATCCAAAATTTTATTTCCCTTTTCTGCATAATTCATTAACAACCATTCGTAAAGTTTAATAGGTTTTTGTGTTGGATGTATTGTTCCACCCTCTTGCTGCAATATTACTCTATTTTGAGAAAATACTCTTGTTGGTTTTTGAAAACTACTAAATGCTAATTCACAATCACTCATTGTTAATCCATGTTGGCATTTGTCCCAAACAATCCACCCCTTTGTTCCTTTGTTTAAATGCTCAACAAAATAATTTGCACCCCATATAATCTGATTTTTTGAAACTCTTTTCAATTCATTAAAATATTCTTTTGATGGAATTTTATTGTCCCATCCTTTTTCTTTATGATATTTTCTATCACTTTTTTTTCCTTTCTTTTGTTCTTTTTGCCCACTTATTCCTATCCCATAAGGAGGATCAACAATTGCCAAATCAAATTCATTATCCTGCATCTCTTTCATTGCTTTTAAGCAATCCATATTGTGTAAATTAATTCCCATTGTGCATATTTTTTAACATTTGTTTTGCTTTGTCATGGCTTGATAATCTTTCCATAACTTTGGATTCCATTTGTCCCTTATCTTTTCGCATATTTTCCCAATTCCTAACGGCCGCTTTCCAACACTTCATTTTGTTCTTTCCAACTTTCCAACCATTTGATTCATAATAATCATAAAATTTGTTTGGATCAATTAAACCACCCCTTTCATCAATGTAATTGGAAATATCAGAAATTAATGGTTTTTTAAATCTCCCCTTAGTAGTTTTATTATTAGTTGTATTATTAGTAATTGTATTATTATCTTTATCATTTTCTAAATACCCCCCTTTAATATATTTACTACCCCCTAACGATTTATTAAATACCCTATTTAATTTTTTAACTACCCTAATTGTTCGGCTTTTTATTTCCTTTCCCTCATATTCATATTTGATTAAAATAAAACCCTTTTGTTCCAATGAATTTATAACTTGGGAACATCTACCCTTTGAAACTCCAAAAAATTCCCCAAAGTATTTATTTGAAGCCCAACAACCTGTTTCATTGTCTAATGAATCAATTTCAACTAAAAACAATTTTTCAATTAGTTTTAAATCTTTGTTCAACCATACCTCTTTAGGTATCCATATTCCTTTAAAATCTCTTTCCATATTATTCAAATAATGTTGTTTGCCCTGTTCCCCCAAACATAATTGTTTGTTGCTCTAATGCGTTTAAAACATCAACCTGTGCTTTTATTCTTTGCTTTAGTGAAATAATGTAATCATTCATTTCATCAATGCTTGTTGCAATAAAATAACCATTTGATGTTGAACAAAGCCCGGGCAATAAATTGTTTATCCTAATATGATTTATTATTTTTCTCAATCTTGGGCCACTCAATCCCATTGCATCACAAATTTTTGCGCCTGTGATTGCCATATCCTTGCCCTGTTTACCTTTTAATCCTTTTATGATACCTTGTGCCATTTGCAACTCATCATTGCTTAAATCGGCTGTAATTGTTTCAAATCCTTTTATCATTGTTTTGTAGTTTTAAAGGGGATTGTTAGTCCCCCTTATTATTTTATAATGTTCCGATAACTCTTGATTTTAAGAATCTTCTATTGTAAGTATTCCCATTTTCAGTTTCAGTTAAAAACCAAATACTTTTATTTGTTTCCTTAGTAATAGATTTAACAATACTTTTTGCACCGAAATTCCACAATAAAGTTGTTCCCACCTTAATTTCTCCTGCTGGTGTTCCGTTTACTAATCCTACTGATTGAAGTTGTATTGAATTTTGCATTTTGTTTGTTTTTAGTTTTTGTAATTATTTACATGGCAAAGATACACCTTTTTAACAACTGTGCAAAACAAATCAATAAAACTTTTAAAAAACTTTACTCAACACATGTAAATTTAAAAAGGTAGATCATTAGAACTTTCACTTTCCTGGCTTTCACCACCAGCAACCTCAATTTGCCATGCATCAATTGAATGGAAATATCTTCCTTTCCACTCCCTTGAATAAACATTGGCTTCAACTTCCAATTCTTGGCCCTCACTAAATTGTTTTAATCCATCAACCTTTTCCTTTCCAAAAACTGAAACACAAATCTCTGGGTTGTATTCATCACCTGTATTTAAAACAAATTCCTGTTTCATCCATTCCTTTCCTGCCTTTGATGTTCCTTTTTGAACCTCTAAAAATTTTACCAACTTACCTTTTACTTTCATTTTCTACTTTTTTAAATTAATTATTTCTCTTTTTAATATTTCCAACTCTTTTTTCTTTTGCTCAAATTCCTCTCCATAAATGCTGTATGCTTTCATCTCGCCCATAAAATGTGCAAACTTCATTGCAATAAAATCAGATTCCTCAAGATCTTTATTAAATTGTGTGCAATGGTAAATGCTTGTTGCATGATCCAACCCCTTAATATGTAATTTCATTTGGTTGTGGCTAATCTCAACAAAATTGTAAAGATAATAAAGCAACATTCTTTTTGCTTTTATTGTGTGTTCCTTTCGGCAATCATTTCCCAACACTCTTTTTATGTCGGCATTCCATAAATTTGATGAAACTCTTGCAGCTTCTTTAACTATTCTTTTCATAATTTTATTATTTCTATATTTGGTTTGTTTGTTCTCTTATCACATAACACTGTACACTTTCGGCAAATACTGTAATTGTTTATTGGTTTTGGTTTGAACTTCTTAAATTCCTCTCTGAATGTATCCAACAACATTCTGTATTCATCCATTGCGCTTCCACTGTAATCAATTAAAATAAATTTACTCCATCCACTCTTTCCAAAAACTAAATAAAAGAATGGCAAATAAACCCCATGTTCTTGATAATACATTTCAACATAATGCAATGCCTGTCTGAAATCCTTGTGTTCTAAATCAGCCCATGCAAAGGGATTCCACTTGCAACTTTCATCTTCACGAACTCCTGTGTATTTTAAATCCATTATTGCCAATTCCCCTTTGTACTTCACCAATGCATCAGGATGCCCTGTCAAATCCCCAACATTCCATTCCGGCTGCACATCAATCAATTCAATTTCCAAATCATTCATTGTTTGAATTGACTTCTTACATAATGCCATTAAATCAGTTTCCCTTTTTAAAGGTTTCCCAGTTTTTCCCTTTGGTATTTCGTACACCTCGCCACCTCTTGATCCACCAATTACATGTTGTTCAAAAACCAACCCATCCAACATGGCTGCACTTGGCTCTGTTCTATATCCGTTTAAATACATCTCCTCCCATTTGATTTCACAAACATTTGGATCAAAGAAACTCTTTAAAGCTGATTGGCTTATCTTAAATTTGCTCATACACTATTGTTTTTGATTCATTAATTGTTTCCATTATTGTATCATACACATTTTCAATATTAAAATCACCTGTTGTTTCCATTACCAAATCAATCTCCCTTTCGTACATTTTAGCCGCTTTAAGCAACCGATTGAATTTTTGTTTTACATTCATGGAATGCTGATCCTTTAACACCGCACATTGTTCTGAAACGCATTTAACCAATGCCAACAAAACAACAACCTCAATTTCTCTTTTTATTTCACTCATTTTTTGAATCCGCTTAATGATTTAACAGGTTGATTTTCCACCTCATCTTCCCCCATTATATCCGTCCATTGCATAGTTTTGATGATACATCTTGCCAATGCCCTTTTTTCTGCAACCTCAACTTTAAATGTGTTTCTGCAATTTTCTTTGTTGGCACTTCCAAAAGTTTCAATGATTGGCACAAACTCATCAGCAACCGCATCAAACCTCATGCTCACCGCCTTAAATACTACATTGTCAATATCGCACACAATCGGCTCAAACGCAACTTTAATGTTGTTTTGGTTTTGTATCTTTTCAATTCCACTTTTTGTGATAATTACAAACCCCCTTTTATCTTTGTAAACATCAGTTGGGTTTAGGTTGTGCAACTTATAAAATTTTGTCAATTCTGCTTTATTCATGATTTCCTTTTTTTATTTTCTTTTTTATTTGATTTCACTTTTCTTGGCCTATAAACTCCCGGTTGCTCAAATCCAAACATCATTTTAAATGTTCCAACCTTTTCCGCATCATACATTTTTTCTTTTATCATAGCCAAATAATTATTAATGCAATTACAGATAACACAATCAAAATTGATAATAATTTAAACTCATCATCCACTTTATTTTCAAATGTATACCCTTTATTTTTTGAAATAAATTTTTTTAATTCTTGATCACTCATATTTGAACGAACAATTTTTCCAAATTTGTCTTTTGCTGTCCACATATTATAATGTAATTAAATCAATCAATGTTAATGTTGCCAATAAAATGTAAAGTATCCCATACATTCCCGCCAATGCTAATAAAGTTTGTAATATATTTTTCATCTTGTTTGTATTATGGGGGTTTTTACACCCCCTGATTAATTTATTTATTACTTAAAGAAGTTTTTAATGCCTCAGATATAGACATATTAAATCCACAAAATAAAATGTAAGCAAATTGCATATCATTTTTAGATGGTTTGTTGTTTACTGTGTTAAGGGCTTGTAGTGTAAATTCTTGGTAAGTCATTTTGTTTATTTTTTTTGTTTGTTTGATGGTACAAAGATAAACCTTTTTAACAATTGTGCAAAATAAAACAAAGAAATTTTAAAAAAAGTTTGTTCTAACCATGTAAAAAAGAAAATGCACCCCAAAAAAGGATGCAAATTCCAAACTAAAAACAAGTATTTAAGGATACAATATTAAACAATAATTTTGAAAATTGTGCTTTTTTGTCTTGTTTTGTCCAAACTCTTTGTATTATAAGCAAATAATTCCCTGTCTATATCATAACCATCAAAACCATCTGTATCTTGCAAATCAATTCTTACATCCTGCCTTTCACCCTCCAACATAATATAAATGTTCTGTGCGGCCCTTGAACTTAAATTCAATGCGTTCTCACTATATGCATTAGCGCCAACCAATGATGAACTTCTTGCAAATAAGTCTGTAATCATGGTTTCATGTAGATGGCCACAAATAATAAAATGCACTTGCACCCCTTTCCTGCTCCATTTTGCAACAACTTTTGCAATTCGGTTGCTGTCCATTTTACCCAATTGATGCCCATGTATTAATAAAACATTTTGCCCTGCAACTTCAACAATCAATTCCAATGCGTTTCCCCTAATGAAATTAATATCTGGCAATAACAACCTCAACATTTCAAAAATTGTAAAATCATAGTTATCTGATGCAACAATATCAACCCAACCCAATTCCTCATTTACCCTTGATTCATTTCCTGTAACACATGCAACACTTACTTCTGCAACTTGGCTTAAATCAACAATGAAATGCTTTAATAAATGCACCCCTAAAAATGTTGCTTTAGCCCTATTTGTTGCCATACTAAGTTTCTCATCCAATCTCCTATCAGAATTGATTAAATCGCCCGTAATGGCCACCAATATGTTTTTCACATTATGAAACTCTGCATATTTCTTTGTGTAGTATGCGAACTTTTGCAATCTTTTTGATGCAACTTCAAAATCATATTTATTATGTTCTAAATCCACCAACTCATTGAAATGCGGATCTGCAATTTGAACAATCATTGCAGCACCCTTTTCTTTTGGATTTTTTGGAAGTGTAATTTTAAATTTGTTTGTTTTTAAAAGTTTAATCAATTCCTCATTGTATGCAACCAATGAATTTTCAACCCTCGCATGTTCCCTAAATGCTTTATTTGAAATTCGGTTTAAATCTTGGGCCTTTTGTTTTTGCTTGGATAACTTAACATTGTACTCAACAATTTCCTTATCGGCTAAGTTATATTTTACAATGTGTTTTATTGTTTTTCTGAAATGATCTGGTGAAATTTTAAGGTTGTGCCTATCAATTATTATTTCAGAAATTTTTGTATATCCATGCCCTATTTCCCAAAGATCGTTTATTTCATCTTTGTAAATCAAATGTTTGCTGTTCATATTTTTATCTGTTTATTTTCTCGTAACTTCTACCTCCAAAATATGCGCCAATAACAGTAATCAAAACCACTTGTAATAAATCAGCCCATTTTGTTTCAACCGAAAATGTAATAAATCCAGCATCAATAAAAATTAAAAGAATTGTTGCAATCACTAAAAATGCCAATGTTAATGGCCTAATGTTTTTGCTTAGCCAACTATCGGAATTCATGTCGGCTTTCCATCTTTCTGAAACTTCTTCCTGCATTTTCGCTTCAAAATCAAAAATCATCTGTTCTAACTTTTGTTTTAAAACTAATTTTTCTTCAGTTGTTGTTGTTAAATCATCAATTACACCCCCAACTTCTTTTACTAATTCTGTTGCGCCTGTACTGAATATCTTGCCCAATATGCCCATTTTGTAAATATATAAAATTAATTAATATCCCCAAATATTTGGAGAACTTTTTTTATCATCTGAATCCACATGTATAAAATGTTTTTCAAAATTTATTCCAAACCTTTCAAATCCTGCACCTCCCAATGCACCCATAATTATTGCCAAATTTTGCCCATTGCTAAATGCAATATCAACTGCAATTCCTTTAATGTGTGAACTCTTTGGATTCTTTATTGATAATGGATGTTGTGGGCATCTGTAACCGCTTGTTATCTTAAATGGTGTTTTTGCAATCTTTCTTGCTCTTACTAACATTTCCAAAAAATCAACATCAATTTCATTTGATTCGCACCCACATTTGCATTGAAATTCTTTTAGTTTAAAATGTTTCATTTACTCCTTTTAATAATATCCATTACACCCATAATTATTTTTATAACAGCATAGATTGCTGTACATAATAAAATAAACATTCGCAATTCATATTCTAAATTTCCAAAACTTAATCCTAAACCTGTTGCGTTTACCGCCATAAATTCCACACTATCTTTTACACTTTGTTTTGGCATTTCTAAATATTATCAATTGTTATTTTACCCCCATAAATCCGATTTGATGTTCCTGTTGTTATTATTCTAACACCTAAATAATTTAAAGAATTAGATTTTACATTTGTAATAGGAAACCCTGTTCCAACAACACCACTCCCAACAGATGAGCCAATACCACTTAAATTAACATCTAATTCATAAACCTCAACAACTTTATTATTATTCCCCCAAACCTCAACACCTGTTGCTTTTTTCCCATAAGGGATTGCTGCAAATGCCCATAATTCACTATGTGCATCCCTAACTTGAACTCCCGTTGTGCCACTGTCATCAAAACTCCATGCCTTTGAAGCTCCAGCGTCTGAATTTACTATAAAATCACTTGGTATTAATTTTATATAATCTAAATCAACACCAATCAATTCATTAAAAAAACCAATAAAATTTCCATCTTTTTCCATAAGAGGCCCTAATGAATTTTGCCCAACTGCCATGTTGCCAATTGTCCCTTTTGATTTTCTTTGGTATTGTTCGCCCAAATCTAAATCATTCAAAATAATTAATGATCCTTTATTAATATCAACATCAAATGATAATGATTGAAATAAAATTCTTGTATCACCAATATCAAAATCACTTGTTAAAATTAATGAATATCTTTTATTTTTTTTAACATCAAATAATTCCAATACATCCCCAATTTTAAATGTTGATGTTAGCATTTCAGTTAAATCAATTGATGTAATTGGAGAACTTGATTGTGGAATATAAGATGTAGTTTTTGCAAAAACATTTTGCAATTGATTTGTTGTTGTTGGCAATCCTACCATTGATCCAAGTGTTCCATTACTCACTGCACTCCCACCAACAACCACTAAACCTGAATTTGTACCCCCTAAAGTAGTTGTTGTTGTTGTTCCACTTGCTACATTATAATCAAATTCAAACCACTCACCACTGCATTCATCAGTTAATAAATTAAATTCACCTCTTAAAAATACATAAGGTTTACCATCTTTATCCTTTATTCTTCCAATTGGATTTATTTGTTTTATTGCACTTTGCCCACCACTTGAAATTGTTTTATTAGTTACTGATAAAACTGATGTTGCACTCAACTTATAACTTTCTGTTTGTTGGTTGTTCATTATTTCTTTACAAAGTAATAGTGTAAATGTTTCATTTCCTGATGTTGTACCAATACCCCATTCACCAGTGAAATCAGTTGTAACAAAATTTGTTCCATTGAAAACTAACATTCCTCCCGCTGTTGCAATCTCATTATCACCAAATGCCAAATCTTTTAAATCAATTACATATGAATTACTTGTTGTTGTAAATGATACTGCCTGAGATTGATTACCAATAACTCCATTAAAAACAGGTGAAAACATTGAAGAATTTGCACTTGTTGTTCCTGTTATATTTGAATAAGAAATTGAACCACTAAATAAACTTGTAAAAACTGAATCGTTTGGCCCTAAATAGATAATTGCACCTACAAAATCATATTCAATACCCCCATGTCCAATATATCCTGGCGGATTAAATGGCCCTATGCTTGGAAATCCTAATGTATGTGTATAATACTCAAACTCCCAATCACCTGTAAATGCAGAATCTGTTGGCATGTTTCCTACACCAATTTCATTATTTAAAATGTTTATTGTTGAAATTCCAGCACTTAATATGATTTGCGATTGAAAAACCAATGTTGGTGTTGGATAAGGTGATCCTGTTGGTTGCACAAATGTATCCCAAATTAAATTTCCACTTGCATTTACATCCAACATTTTTTGCCATGTAGGGTTACCAACTTGTCTGGCTCTAATTGTCCAATTCATCTGCATTGCCTGATCTTGTCCTGTTTGGTTGTTGAATTTTAAGATTATCTGGTTGTAAAATCCATCAAAATTATGTGCATCAGTAAAAACGCCTAATGATGTAGTTTCATAAAATTGTGTTGCTGTTGATGGACTTTCACCACCATTCGCCAACAAAGGAAAAGATTGGAAATTATTTTGATTTGAAATTAATAAATGGTTTGTAGTTACTTCCTTAACTGGAGGATAAAACCCATAGTTTGTTCCGCTTAATTTTTGCAATCCTAAATCTACCGAATCCTCAAATTCCAAATCATATAAAACATTTTCATCACCTAAATTTGATGCTGAACTTATGAAATTTCCATTTTTATCATAGGTAAATGATTCAATATTTATTGGTGATGCAATTGTTCCTGTTTCTGAATTCGTATATTCGCTAATTTGTATAAAATGAACATTACCCTGCCAATAAATACATCTCATTCCCCATGCCTTACATATTTCCTCAAGTACTTTATAACAATCCTCTGCCTTATATTTTATTGTTGCTGAATTTTCATCTTCTTCCTCTTTGTAAAAATTTCTTGTTGAAATTGCTGTGTTGGCCAAAGGATCAATTGTATTACTTGGATGCAAAGCATTAAACCAATTTACACTTGTTTTTATTTTATAATCATCATAAATTGGTGAATCATTTGTTGTTTGCAAACCAACTTTTAATAATATTTCTTTTAACCAAAAATTTATTTTTCTAAAATTTTCTGGAATATATGTTTGTGCTTCAGTATATGGTGACTTAATTGAAATATTTGGAACAAAATCAATATCTTTTAATAATGCTAATCCATCAATTGCCTTTAAATCTACCTCGTAAGGATATGAAACATCTTCCTCATCTCCTAAATCTAAAACAATATATCCTGCCCAAACAGGTTGTAATGATGAGGAATTGAAAACATAAACATAAACATCTCGTTCATTATATGTGTTTCTTAATTGATTAATAAAAATTGCATCTTGAGCATCTTCAACTAAAAAAGAAAATTTGAATTTTGATGTGATTATTTTACTAAATTTTTTATCACCATCTGTATCATAAGAAATAATTGGGCCACTTGCACCCATCTTGAATGCACTTCCTCCACCTGTCCAATTTTTATCCCAAATTTCAACCCTGAAATCCTCACCATTATATGATGTTCCTGTTGATGCTAACCTTAATACTCCTGCCATTATACGAATCTCTTTCTATTAAATTGTGCCTTTTGGCTAATCAATAAGATATCATTCCCACTTATTTTTCCTGTAACCTCAACCTGTTGTGATGCACTCCCCATCATTCCCTGTAACTTCTTTAATGGTGCAATTACTTCAGGATTTCCTGCACCTGCTCCCGGATATTCACCCATTAAACCAACTGTTGGCCCACTTACAATTCCACCCTCTGCAAATGCAGGAATTGGTGTTGATGCTATTGTTGCAACATTTGCTGCTGCCATTCCACCAACTAAAATTGATAATGGTATATTTGCAGGAAATGGTACATTTGCCAATACATTCATAACTGCTTCAACCCCACTAATAATTCCATTTGCAATTCCCATTGCTTTGTTTCTTTTGGCTTGTTTTATTTTAATGGCCTTTTCTTTTTGTGCCATCTGCTCATCCATTATTGCTTTCTTTTCAGCAAATGATGCGTTCAATTCTTCAATTGCTAATTGTTTTGCTTCTTCATCCATTATGCCATTTTCAATCCTTGATAATTGCCTTTCATAATCAGCATCATGCAATTCCTGTTGTTTTGCTTTTTCATTTTCCAAAGTAATGGTTTCCTTTTGAGCAACTGAACTTGCTAATTGTCCAATTGATTGCATTGCTGTTTTTGCAATATCTGTTGCTTGTTTTATACTATCACCCCAATCTGTGTAAAAATTATCCCAAATTTCACCTAAAGTTTTAGTTGTATCTGTACTTGTATTTAAAATTTCATCAGAAACACTTTGAATTGCTGCAATTGGGCCACCTGTATCAACTTCTAAACTAATTAATCCACTTCCTTTTTTATCTTCTTTTCCTGGACTTTTAGCGCCACCGCTTGAACTTCCACCACCCAATCCCATTGGATTTCCCATCATTCCCATTGCAGTTGCAACTTCTTTTGCTTGTTTTTTAATTGCATCTGTAAAACTTCCAAAATCTTTTTCGTAATCCTTAGTTTCAACTTTTAAATCCTCCAATCCATCCGAAAAATCTTCAAAAGGATTAGGGATTTCAGCACCTCCCATAAACTTAATTAATGCATTAAAAGACTTAATCATTAATGAAATTGGGTTAAATTCTATCAACCATTGTAATGCTTGAATCAATGCATTTTTCCACCAACTCCAATCTCCCAATCTTTCCTTAAATGCCTCCCAATTTTCACGCACATAAGCAAATGCAACAACAATTCCAACAATTGCCGCAACCGCCAACCCAACAGGGCTTATTAATGCACTAAAGGCAACTGCTAATGTTCCTATTAAACTAATAATAGGCCCTAATGCTGCAATTAATAATCCAAATGTTACAATATTTTCTTTTACACTACTATCCAAGCCACTCCACCAATTCAATGAATCTTGCACAAAATTCATTAATTTTTCAAAAACAGGAATAAGCATTTCGCCCAATGATATTGCAACTCCCTCTGCTTGTGATGCCAAACGCCTCATTGCACCTGCCGCCCCACTATCCATAATGTCGGCCATTTCCTTAGATTTCCCTGCTGATTCATCTAATGCCTTTGAATATTCTTCTGTTTTCTGTGTATTATTTGCTAATGTTATTGCTGATGAAAATGCAATCCCTCCAAATAACTCTGTTGCTGTTTTAACTTTATTTGTTGAGGAATTTATTTGATTCATTGCATCATCATAACTAATTCCCTTAGTAGCTAACTCAACAAAAATCTTTCTTAAATGCGTTCCCATTTTTGATGCCTGCATTCCACTATCTGCCAATGTCATCATCATTGATGTTAAATCACCCAATGGAACACCTACCGCACCTGCTGTTGCACCAACAGTTGGCATTGCAATAGATAGTTTTTCCATATCAATTGCAGCACTTGAACTTGCAACGGCAAACATATCAGCAACTTTTGCCGATTCACTTGCCTCCATATTGAAACTATTCATTGTGGATGCAACAATTTCAGCACTTTGTGCTAAATCATGCCCTGTTGCTTGGGCTAAACTTAAAATTGATTCTGTGGATTTGTTGATTTCTTCTGGTGTAAATCCTAACTTAGATAACTCCAATTGTAATTCAGCAACTTGTGATGCCGTAAACATTGTTGAACTTCCTAAACGCTTTGCATCAGATTCCAATAATTTAAATTGATCACCTGTTGCACCACTTACGGCTTTAACTTTAAGCATTGCCTGTTCAAAATTGGCAAAAGTTTTAATTGCAACTGCACCTAAACCGACAATTGGCATTGTTAAATTTGTTGTCATGGAACTCCCCACTTGTTTCATGGATTTCCCAAATCTCTTAACTTTCCTTTGTGCTTTTTTCATGGCCTTATTAAAGCCACCCATGTTTGCACCAAAATTAAATGTTAAGTAACCAACCGCTTTATTTGCCATCTTCTTCCAATTTTTTAATGTATTCTGCCCTTGCTTTTAATTCCTCAAAATCTACTTCCTTGCCCGTTTTATCCCATTCAAATTTAATTAAATCTGTTGGGGATAATGATTTTCCTTTTCCTGTGTGCGGCATTAACAAATATGCCGTTTGCCATCTGCACCTTTCCCATTCTTGCCTTTGCCTTAAGTTTTCCAAATCATTAAATCCATCCATCTTAAGCCAAAAATGTTTGGGCAACATATCATAAAAAACATCAACATCCATGTCCATATGCCCAAATGCAATTCTTTCTAAATCTCGCCAACTTAACTCTTTGCCTTGTTGGCCTTGCCCTTTCCCTGCTTTTTAGTATTTCCACCCATCTGCTCTGCCAAAACACTCATGCATTTTTCAATTGCATCAAAATCCTCATCAACTAAATCTGATAATGTTTCAATGTCTAATTCACAATTTTGTTTTGCTGCTCTGTAACCATCTTCCAAACCACAAAGAATTAAAGTCAATGCATCATTCAATTTCATATCTTGGCCCAACTTATCCAAATCAGCCAATGATGTGTTTGTTTTTATTCCATACTTTCTTAAAGCATTGAAACCAAATTTAATTGGATATTTTTTTTCTGCTATTTCTACAATTGTATATTTCATTTTCTTGTTTGTTTTAAATTGGTTTGTGAAGGATGAAACATACAAACAAGATCATCCCCCACTCGCCAAAAATTATTTACGATACAGTTTGCGTTAATGCGCCTGTCCCCTCTAAAGATAAAGAGTATGTTGCAGTATCTTCTGTCCCTGCCGATAAACTCCCAGAAGTAACCCATGCCGTTCCACTATAAACAACATCCCCTGTTCCTGTTGAAGTTGTTCCAAATTTTACTGTTAATGTTGCTCTTGTTAAAATGTAAGAATTAATTACATCCTCAAAACCATTTGCTAAAACTACACCTGCCGCATCTGTCCATGCATATGCACCATCTACATCAATACTCCAATCTCTTAAACCCTCCAAAGATTCTTTCCAACCCGCCGATTCTTTGTTTGTGATTTCTCTTGTTGAGTGATTAATGTTTATTGATCCGTTTTGTGCGTATGCCACTAACAAACCACTTCCATCATAGACTTTTACATCTGTTCCATTTAATATTGCCATTTTATTTTTCTTTTATTATTATTAATTATTTTCCTTTTTTACTTTCTTTTCTTTTTTCTTCTTAACTTCTTTTGGTTTTGCAATGCATTCCAATTCAATTAATTGTTCCAATTCGCTTTCTCTTGTGATAATCACAAATGTTCCTCTTTTGATTGTTTTGCCATGTCTTTTTGATGGCCAATCTTTTATTAATTCATATCTCATATTTCAGTATTTATCCAACCATTTTCTTGGTTGTTAATTATTAATTTTAAATCTTCACCATTATATTTATTATACTTTAATAAATCAATTGGTGTATCACCCAAAAATTTTACAATAAAAAATGTTCCATCATTGTTAATTCTTAAACTTTCCCTTTCTTCAATAACTTGTGAAAAATTAATTAAATCAATGTTTGCAATTGGAACAATAACATATGTGTATTTTATTTTATCCATTATGGGACTTGTTTTACTATATCAATTGAACTCATGTTTTTCATTGTTCCATTATTTGTATTTGTTGAATCATCTGTAATTGTTGGATAAACATCACCATCCCCATTTCTCCAATATCCCTGCAAATCTGCTTTGCTTACATACCCACCATTATTAACTAATAAATCTGTTGGGAGGCCATTATTATAAATTCCATCAACCTCTGCACTTGTAATTGCCGAATCAAAAATTGCAACCTCATCAATATTTCCATAATAATAATAATTTGCGGTTGATTCCCCACTAACTCCAGAAGTATTGGATTGCGGATCTGCACCAATAATAACATCAACATTTGCATATTGTGGACTTGTGGAATATTCAATATTTGCACCTGCACCACTACTTGCGCTTACAACATTATCACCGCCATCATAATAAAGTTTTGCATTGTTACCATCAAAAGTTGCAATGATATTTTTCCAACCAACAAAATTTCTAACAGTTGCAGAATCAATTGTTGCTGTAATATATCCTTGGCTTCCTGATCCTGTATCATTTACCCTTACAATAAAATTTAGTGTTGTTGTTGGATTTGCTTCTGTACCTGCAAAACTCAAATATATTCCCCAACCACCAACCGCAACATTTCCAACAATGAATTCATCATGACCCAATCCACCTCCCGGATTTTGCCAATCCCATGCATTTGGCTTTACCCATGCCGAAATTGTAATTTCATCAGATGGCTTAATTGTTGAAGAATTTCCACAATTTAAAAAATCATCAACACCATCAAAATCTAAACTGAAAGTATTTAAAAATGGTTGTTCAACATTTGTGTTTACAATTCTAATATCAAAATCTAATGCTTTACGATAAATTCCCCCATCTCCACTATCATCATCAAATAAATCATTATACCCATTATATTTAATGGATTGAATTACAACTCCCCCATATGTGCCGCTTATTCTATCCAATGCCGTTCTCATTTTTCTGGCCAAATCTGATGCTTCTGCATATGTTTTTGAATAACATGAAACCATTACACCATCAATATCTAAACTTGAAACCCCATCTTTGTCATCATTAGGTATTTCACCATTTACATCATAAATGATAAAAGGAAATTGCGTTTTATTTTTTGCAACATTTGGGAATATTCTTGTACCAACTAATGCTGAAACATCAGCATCACCACTCAAAATATTATATATTGCTAATCCACTTTTCATTTTAATATCCTAATGTTCCGTATTTTTTTAATCTTCTTTCATGTATTTTTAAAGCTCTGTCAAAAATCTTTTCCGCACTTACCATTCCTTTTGCTAAAACTTGTTTGTGTGCTGAACTCCATGCATCTGCCATCCATGGTTGATCCTTTCCTAATCCTTTTCCTCCAAACTTAACGCTTCCACCATATTCAACCCATGCACCATAATATCCACTTTTTTCTTTACTCTTAAACGCCCCTTTTACTTTTGGCCCTACATAACCCCCATTGTATTTTCTACTTGCTTTAGTTGTAAAAAATCCAACACTTTTTGCTAATTGTCCTGTTCCTCCTAATCCCTGTGCATTGTTTTTTGCTGCATTAATTAATGGTTTTGAATTTTCACGCCAAAATTTTACCCAAACTTTATTTTTATCAACTTGCTTTGGTAGTTGCTGAAACATTAAATCAATATCTCTCAAATTGTTTTTATCAACTTCAACTTTTACTCCTGCCGCCATTAATCTTTTTCTTCAGTTAATAATTCCAAAAACATCTCACGCCCATCAATCTCATTTATTGCTTGTATGTAATAATATTTTGATTTGTATAAAACCCTATAAGTTTCATCCACATCATTTCCTAAATTTCTAACTGTAAAAACTACCTTTGTTGTTGCCGTTAATTTATCAGATTCCTCCCTTTCCATTCCACCTTTCCAATCTAAATGCGCCCAAACTGTAAGATAAGAAACCCATGTAATTGTTTCCTCACCATATGAATTAGCAACCAATGATGGCCTTTCCAACGCAATTCTTCTATCTAATTGGCCGATTTCCATTATCTTATTACTTGTATTTTATATTGATCTAATAAGTATTTTGCAGCCATTGGAATTTCTGTTGCTATTCTACCCACAACAACTGTTTCCCTGTTTGCATACCAATGCCCAACAGTTAGCAATACCGCCTGTTTTATTGCCATATCAACTTCCGCAGCCGTATCAACCCCAACAAAATAAGTGACTCCAACAGCATTTATTCTACTTGACAAAGTTGGAAATGATTTGTTTGGCGCTGGGCAAACCCTTGCAGGCATTGAAATATTATCCAAAAAATATTCTGTTGTTGCCAATGTTTGCACTGTATCATTTTTATCATAATAACGAATTGAGAATGAATCCGTTTGCACCGGGCTTTTTAGTAATTCAGAAACCCCACTCCATGAATCTGAATATTGTTCAATTTTAGTTTTTAAAAAAAACCTATTTGTGTATTCTTCACAACTATTTGTTGCCGCCCTACCTAAATTTTTTATAAATGTATCATCAACATCAACATCAACTTTTAAATGTTCTTTTAATTCACTTAATGTAAGCAAATCAACTGTTGCTGGTATTGTTACTGTGTATGATCTCATTTTTTACTTTTTAAAAAAAGGGATGGCCGTTTAAAACCACCCCTTTCAATCAATTATTAATTAATTATGCCTCAATTAAGTTAGCAAATGCTGCACCATTTTGAACTGCATCACCATCCATTAAAGATGTAACAATCATTCTTGGCTCACCTGTTGCACCTCCTGTGTAAGGATCAAATAAGATGTCTAATCCACCAAACTGAGCAATGTGTACCTTAGTGAAATCACCACATAAAGCATGTGCTTTACCAGAAACACCACTTGTTGCTAAATTACCTGTTGCAAATGCACCATATCCGTTTAATTCTCTATTTGCGTTATCCCAAATTGGAGAAACTGAAGATACTTGTGCTAAACCTTTAACAATTTTGTAAGCATCACCATCTAAAAGATATTTCACGCCATCACCCAACATAACTCCTGCATCTAATAATGCAGTTTCCAAATCAACAAAATCACCTGCTGTAACTCCTGTTGAAATTGCTGCTGCATCAGCAAAAATTGATGCTGGTGCATTTGTTACATCTGCTGTGTCTAACAAAGCATTTTCAAAAGTTGCTGCAATTGATGCTGCCATATTTCTTTGCAATGCTGCCTCTAATGATGCGTTTTGAACTAATGCCTCATTTGACACATTTACAACAGAAATAAGTTTCTTTGGGCTTAAAGTAATTGATGAAGCCGTTCCATTTGCTGCACCTGCTGATCCTCCTGCTTCTGGTACAAAGTAAGAATTTACTGCTGAAATTACAGGAAATTTCATGTTATCAACTCCAGAATAGAAGTTTGCTCCTGCTTGTGCAAGTACTAATTGCTTTTCTAATTGATCAGTGAAACTCATTGTAGAAGTTGCATTTACTGCACCTGTTCCAACTGCTGCTCTTGTTAAAATCATTGATGGAATTGCAATCCCTTTGAAATTTTGGCCTGTATATCTTGCCTCATTTCTTGCCTCTTGATCCATTTCCTTAACAATTCCACTAAGGTTTCCAGTGTACGCTTGGCGCATTGCCTCTTGGAAACTAAATGTTTCAACATCTTTGTTTTTCTTTGGCTCAACAATAACTCCTGTTACCTTTGCCGCATCTCTTAAAGATTTCTCCATTTTTTCTGATCTTTCAATTTTCACATCTAACTCATCAACTTCAGTTAAAAATCCATCAACTTGGTTGTTTTCATCTTGCGTTAAATCTCTTTCTTCAGTAGTTGCAACATCTTTGATGCTTTCTAATGATGAAATAATATCTGAACGCATTTCTTTTAATTCTTTAGAATTTTTCATTTTGCTTTCTTTTTTTTATTATTAACTATTTTCTTTTTTTCAACTCAATTTGTAAAGCCAATAATGAACGCTTTACTAAATCGTTTTCCTCTTGTTCCCTAACTTGTTTTTCTTTATATATTGATAAACTCCTTTGCGCAATAACCAAATCATTTGCATCTGGATAAGCCGGATAAGTAACAGGCGAAACATCAAATAACCTCGCAACCTTTGTTATTGTACGCACATCTTCACCATCAATTGTTTCCCAACTGTCATCAGAAACAGTAAATGCAAATGAACTTTGTGTAATATCACCCCTCTCCATTGAAACAGCCAAATCCTTTCCATAAGATGTTTCAGGGATTGTAAATTCGTACCTTAAACCCATTTCATCTGTGCTTAATTGCAATGTTCCGCTTGTTGTTCTTGCTAAAATTAGATTTCCATCATGGTTTATTAAAGCCCTAACATCATCACCCAAAACATCATCAAATGCTCCTGGTGCAATAATCTCTTTAAACCCACCCAAATTTTCGCTTAATCTATTATAAACAGATGCATGGCCAACAACTTTTAAGCCGTTTTCTACCTCATCCATTCTCGTTTCCATTTTAAACAATCTTTTTTCCATAACTATATCATTAAATTTTTTATCCCAACAATTATTCTTCATCACTTCCAATTTTATCAATGGTTGTCATGTTTAATTGCATGAAATGTTTATCACCGTTTTCAATCTTGTTTAAATTTTCTTTACTCCTAACCTCATTGATGTTCATTGCACCAATGTTTATCATTGTTCTGTAAAATTCTGATCTGTCTTTTATATTTCCTCTAAGTAATGCATTTACATTAAACTGAACAAAAACCTTTCCTAATTCGTTTGTTCTAAATAATTTTAAATTCATTTCCTGTTCAATTCTTGTAAGGTATGGCATTAATGTGTAAGTAACAAATTCCTGTGATTGCATTTCAATATTGTTGAAACTTGATTTACTCAAATCCTTTAACATGTGCGGCGGAATATTGAAGATTCTTGCAACCTCCTCAACACTGAATGTTCTACTTGCTAAAAATTGTGCTTGTTCTGCACTTATTGAAACAGGTTTAAAAGTTAAACCCTCCTCTAAAACAACAGTTGAATTTGATCCACTTAGTTGAGCATAAACATTATTGAATGAATTTTTTAATCTTCCAATTGCCGTTTCACTCAATGCCCTATCAGTTTGCAATACACCACTTAATTTTGCACCATTTTTAAAGAATGTATTTCCAAATTCCTCAACTGCCATTCCCCAACCAATTGAATTTTTACATTGCATGATTGGGCTTAAACCTCTAACTCCATCAGTTGTTATTCCTTTAAAATGCAAAATATCTGATGCATCTTTTGTTCCAAATTTTGTTTCATAAAATAATGCACCACTTTCAACCTGTACAACATCAACCTCATCAAAATTTAATGGGATTAATTGTGTTGGTGCTGTTCTTTGGTTTCTTTCAATATAGAAAAATGATTCACCTTTTGCAGTAAGTCCCATCATTAATAATTCTAAAAATGTAATTTTATTTTGGAAATTGTTTGGCTTGTATTTTAAAAGATTGTAAATTGGATTTGCAGTTGCAACAACTTTATTCCCATTTTTATCAATCTCATAAACATTAATTGGAAGTGATGAAACTGATTCGCTTAATAAACGAATTGCAGCCCAAACCGCTGTAAATGTTAATGCCTTATCCTCATTAACTGCAACCGCACTCCCCATTGCTGGTGCTGTGCCAAATGTTCTTTGCTCATGCCTTTCATCCTTTTTGGATGGTGCAATTATGTTTTTTATTGTATCTATTAAGCCCAAATGATGTAATAATTTGTGCAATTATACGCTTTTAAAAACTAACTTTTGTGCAACTTAGTTGCATTTTTTATTCTTTTATCTCTGCAATTTCTGAATGAATTGTAATCCGAATATTTGCGTTTGTTGAAATTGTTTTCATATTCATTTTCCACCATTTCATATGCATCTTTATATGTTTTTGTTTGTGCTGCACAATCCCAAAATCTTTCATCAAATCCCTCTGGTGTTAGTAATGCCAATATTTTACAATCCATTTTTTGTTTTTAAATTATTAATAAATCCCTCTGATCATATATACTTCCTAAATCTTCACCATCCATAAATTCACCCAATGCCATAACCATTGCAACAATTCCATCCACTTTTTCTTTGCTCTTATTTTTTGCAACTTTAATATTACCTGCGGGATCTTCCATTACTGCAACATTACTCAACATCCAATTCATTGCTGGATTTCCATCATGCACAACTTCTTTTGCTAATATAAGTTTCTCCAATTCTTTTGTTGGCGCACTCATTGATACAAACCCCTGACCAAATGGTGTCATATTTGCTCCATCATTCATTAATTCAGTAACTAACATTGATGCATTCCACCTGTCATAAGCAATAGATTGTATTTTGTATTTTTTGCTTAACTCGTTTATTTTTGCCCTTATAAAATTATAATCTGCAACATCTCCAGGTGTTGCAATAACATTCCCCTGTTTTATCCATGTCATATAATCAACTCCATCACGATCACTTCTTTTCTTTGCATTATCCTCTGGGATAAACAAATGAGGAATAAAAATATATTTTTTATCTACTTCAAAAACTAAAACGAATGCTGAAATATCTCTGGTTGATGCTAAATCCAAACCGCCCCAACATTTCATGCCCTCCAAACTTTTATAATCAAATTCTGTATTGCATTCCATCCATTCATTGTGGCCAATCCATTGCGTTTGTGAATCTGTCCAAATATTTAACAACAACCTTTTAAAAGTATTTTGATAACTTGGAATTGTCATTGCCTTTTTGCTTTCTTGTTCCATGTATTCCTTTCTTAAACTAATCCCATAATTTGGATTTGCTTTTTGCCATGTGCTTTCCAAAGAAATATCATCTTCCTCATCAGCTTCAAAAATTACAGGATAAAATGTTTCATCCTCAATTGCACCATCTTGCACTTTCTTAGCGTAGGAATAAACCTCGTAACAGATTGATTGCTTATCATAACCTGCTGTTGTAATTGCAATTGATAGTGGTTCACGCCTACTTCCTGTTGATGTTGTTAATGTATCCCATAAATCCCTGTTGGGTTGGGTGTGTAATTCATCAAAAATAATGCAGTTAGCATTGAACCCATGCTTTGTTTTGCTATCTGATGAAATGGCTTGGAAAAAATTTCCCTTTGCTTCATGTGTTATGCTATTGCGAAACACTTTAGAACGGCTTGTTAATTCCTGTGAATTTAAAATCATTCCCTTTGCAATCTCAAAAACAATTCCTGCCTGATTCCTATCACCTGCCGCTGCATAAACTTCACTACCTCTTTCACTATCTGCAAATAACATATATAAACTGATTGCCGCACAAAGTGTTGTTTTTCCGTTTTTTCTCGGTACTTCAATAAAAACCGTTCTGTATCTTCTTAATTTTGTTTCCTTATGTTTCCAACCGAAAATATTACCAACAATTTCTTTTTGCCAATCCTCTAACAAAAATGGTTTTCCTGCCAACTCTCCTTTTGTGTGTGTGCAAAATTTTTCAATAAAATTTACGGCCCTTAATGCTGATTCTTTGTCAAAATAAAACATTAATCAAAAAAGTTATTTATTTGCGTATTATTATTAACTGTTGGTGCTGAA
>Ga0208134_1000689_pt1 | contig 21892 bp, 25 predicted proteins | sample VirMetDEL_Mar_31_FD_184515 | JGI IMG/M metagenome (GOLD analysis project Ga0208134, IMG submission 184515) | Aqueous microbial communities from the Delaware River and Bay under freshwater to marine salinity gradient to study organic matter... | ecosystem: Environmental > Aquatic > Marine >... | reverse complement strand
AAAGAATCTCACAAACAAAGAAGCTATGGATGAGTACAAAGAGGTTGCTGCAGCGGCTGCGCTTATTGGTGGCACCGTGTCATCTACAGGGACCATTGTATCTGGTAGTAAAGATAAAAAGCTTACTAAAGATGAAGAATTAAATAGAGATCAAGCATTAGAAGGCCAGAAAACTGTACAACAACTTAGAAATGCAGACAATTTTCTTAATACAAAAGGTCTTCCTGCCCCAAGTAGTGCGCCTACAGAGGTACAAGACGACCCTGATGCGGCTAATCTACAAACTGAAGATCAAAAACCTGTTGATAAAACTAAAATTAGTGCGGCTGAGTTACCTTTTTATACAAAATACAGCAAGGCATTAGATGCTGTTAAGAAATCTGGCAAAGTTAATCCTGTTATTATTAGAAATGCCGTTAAAGAAGAAGGCAAAAAGATTCCTAAAGCAGAAGTTGATGACATTATTCAACAGATGGTTAAGGAAGGTGAAATAAAAACGGTAGGTAAGAACAAATATAATGTTGTTCAAGATGATTTAGATACTTATAAAACTAGAGCTAATGCATTAAAACAAAAAGCAGAAAGCCTTCTTGAGCAAAATAAAGTTATAGATGAAGAAACAAGCAAGCTTCCTCCTATTCCCTCCCTAGATGCTGATCCTGTTGTTGCAGAAACAAATAGACAGAGAAAAGTGCAACTTGCAAAACAGTATGATCAAGTAGTAAGAGAAGCAATATCTCTTGAATCAGAAGCAGGTAGATACATTGCAAAAAAATATGGCACTACTGATGTAAAAGGTGTGAAAGATAGCAGGGTATCTATAGATAATCCTGTAAAAGCCAGTAGCATTATACCTGATTTTAATGCCAAGAAGAGCTTTGATGTAGCTGATAAGGTGCAGAACACTCCAGAGTATTTAGGTAAGCGTGATACTGTTATGAAAAATTTATCTAATAGATTAAAAGCTATTGGATTAAGCGACATAGTATTAAGACAAGAAAATATTATTACTGGAGATGCCCAACAAACTCCTCAAGAAGCAATAGAAGGTGGGCAGATATACGAAGGTTATTTTGCAACAGAAAATGGCAAGAAAACTATAGCATTAGCTATGGAAATATATGACCCTAATTTATCTGACACAGAATTAGAATCTAAAATAGGTAGTGTTTTAAATCATGAAATTATTCATGCATTAAAGAATATGGGTTTATTTAATGCGTCTGAACTAAAGGCTCTAACCGATGCGGTGTCTAAACGCAAGTATGTTGTAATAGAAAATGGTAAGCCAGTTAATAGACAATATACATATTTAGATAGAGCTATAAAGATGAATCCTGATCTTACTGCAGAAGCTCAAATAGAAGAAGCGCAAGCTGAAATGTACAGAGATTATGTAGATGGCAAGATTAAAGTTGTTGCTAAACCTAAGTCAATCTTTGATAAGATTACTAAGTTTATTAAGTCTATCTTTGGCGCTCATGAAGATGCAGGCTTTACAGAAGTAGATCAGATTTTTGAAAACATTGGTACTACTGATGAAGCAAAGCAAATAGGTAGAAGAGCTAGAGACCCACAAAAAGTAATGCAAGATCAAGATGATAGGATGAATTCTGTAACAAGTTTATCAGATCAACTTACTGGCGATCCAAAGCCTGTAATTAAGCTTAGTGCAAAAACACCTACAAATGTTAAGAAAGCATTTAAGTTGTTCGTGCAAAGGCCAGATGGACAGTTGTTACCGTTGTTTGTTAATGCGGCTAACCCAATACCTACTGGTCAATTTATTGAAGCAGATTTTCCATCAGCTACATTTCAAGGCAGGTCTTCTGTTAAAGGTAAAACATCTTTATATGTTCCTACAAAGGGTGCGGAGCGTACACAAGGCGAAGTACAAAGAAAAACTGGTACGCAAATAATAATTAATTCTGAATTAGACAGAGCCAAGCTTATACAAGAAGGCTATATAACAGAGAATGTCAGCAGAACTAAAGATGCACCATTTGGTAAAGTTACTGCAGTTGCTGCACGCCCCGGATTCCACGCAAGTGTTATGCCGTATGCATTACATTTAGGGCCACAAGACTTACAAGTCACGAAACGAGAATCCGATATATTAAGTGGCATGGGTATAAAGTTTATGCCAAAGCAAGGGCAATACTTTGTTAAGCGTAGAGCCGAAGATCAAGTATTTGCAGAGGTGTCTATGGCAGATGATGTAGATTATCAGTCACAGATAGATGCATCAGATAGAACAGATATAAACGACAGAGTACCATTAGGTGGTAGTTATCAATATAGAGATGGGCAAGCTAATGAGGATTGGGTAGTTGGCGGAGACATGCGCATAGATAGAGTGTTATCTAGATCAGAAGCAAAAGATATACAAAATCAAATGGGTGTTAAAGACCTACCGTATAAAGCAGATGTAGAAGAAATACTTGGCAGAAAATTATCTAAAGATTTACCTGAAGACATTAAGTTTTCATCAAAAACAGTTGATCCTGATGTTTTAAGAGATGATGCATTAAATGATATGCTATTTACTGGTCATAATATTACAGAGCAAGCTCTTATTGAAGCAGACAAAAGAGGTGGATTGCCTATGCCATCTTTATATATTGCTAAAGTCAGTGATCCAGTTACTTCATTTGGAGATATAACATTAATAGGAACATCTAAATTAGCTATACCAGCTAGAGGTGAACCTGTTTATAAAGCAGATGCTTATACTACTAGGATGCCATTTGTAGACAAACAGGTATCAAATAAAGCTGAAACTTATGCTGTAAAATTAAATAAAAATATAAGAAATAAATTAAGTGATTATATAAATCCTGAAGAAACAAATTTATTTTTAAATTTAAGTAATGACAATCCAACAACAACAATTTTAATTATTGATAATGGGTTTGCAAAAGATGAAGATAATCTTTTAACACTAACCCCAACATTAAGAGCTAAATATTTATTAGATACGGGTAAATTAGATGATATATTTTCTGGTAAAGACAGGTCATTTGAAGGAGTTGATAGAGAATTAATACTAAATAATTTATTAGGTTATGAAAAAGAATTTAACACTAATAGATATTTTCAAGATGATATAGACGACTGGCTTTTAACAGAAAAATATGAAGCTGAAAGAGCAATAAATAAACAAGATTCAAGCAGATATAATCCATTAGTTAGAAGAACTTTAAGTAGAGGTATTACAAAAAGCCCAAAAGAAGCAACTTTAGATAATATTGTTGCAGTTATGCGTAAGAAAAAAGGGCCTGCAAAAGAAGCCGGTTTTGATTCTGATGAATCAGTAGGAATATTTAGAGCTAGAGCAACGCCTAGATTTAAAACGCTTGATGAAGTAAAAAAACAAAGAGACAGAATAGATGTAGAGATATATCAAGGTCAAAGAGCGGCAATGGCTAATAGATTAGACCTTCTCATTGAAGCAGTTTATAGACGGTATAGAAATTTAGATGAAAAAAATCCTGATGGTGATTTTGGTTTGTTAGCTAATAGCAAGAGAACATTAGCTAGATCAATTTTAAATATAGCAACAGGTAAGCCAAATTACGATTTAACTGATGATCGATTAGACACAGATCCAAATTATACAAAAGCAATGATTGATGCAGAGAATAGTTTTGATGAAATTCTTGTTAAAAATATAAAAGAATTTGGCAGAGATATAAAAGCTATGTCAACAGAATATTTTGAAATGAAGCCTGAAAGAGGTGTAAAGTTTGATGAATTTGTAGGTGCTATTGTGCCTGCTAAAATTAGCAATAAATCTTTAAATATTTTAAAATATGGTTTAAACAGCGTTGTTGATGATGGTTCTGGTATTCCAAAAAGAAGTGAGCCTAGAATAATAAAATATGAAAATAATTTACAATATAAAGAAGCTGTAAAACAATTTTCTGATGTGATGTTTTCAAGAAAACAATTACCACCAGAATTATTAAACCAAAGTATTATAGGTAAATATAAAACAGACCCTAATACTGGCATGATATTAACTAAAGAACAGTTAGGTGACGAGAACCCGTTCATTACTAGCGCGGCTAAAGGCACGGTAAAACTAGAAGATGCATTGCAGAAGCTACAGGATGACAGAGGTGGTGTTGTATACGATATAAATAACCCAGAAGATAGGGAAAAAGTATCACAGATAATAGCAGAAGAAGCACAAGTCGCTATGGAGCGTGATGACAGTGCGGTTGGATGGTATGACCGTACATTAAAGTTATCTAAGAAAGTTATGGGTGTGGCGCACCCAGAGATAGATAAGAACAATCCTGCGTACAATGCCGATAATGAAGCTGCTTTTGATTTTGCACTAGCTATTACATCTAATGGTTTAGCCATTATACCTAACTTTAAGTTAGCTACGCAACAATATGAGAACTGGGTAGAAACAGGCACGTTTAAAGAAGAAGGTAAAGATGCAGGTGTAGTTAAAGCATTTACAGCTTATAACATGATGAAAGAAACAATGTCTGATACAGAGATAACAGAGTTTCTTAATGCAGACTTTACATTTGGAGAGCTTAAACAATTACCATTAATAAAAGAACTTGGCATCAATATGTCAGGAGAAAATGTTAATACAATAGTTAAGGGTTCACAAATATTTGGACCAAAAATTGGCGGTGCATTTTATCAAAATCTAAGAGGTAACTATGATGCATTGACTATGGATAGATGGTTTATGAGAAACTTTAACAGAGTTACTGGTAATCCTTTTAAAATTATTGGTGATAATGTTTTATCAAATAATAGAGCTAGATTACTGGATGCAGTTGAAACAGTAAAAGAATCTAAAAATAACTTTCTTATTAATGCTATAGAAAATGCAAAAGAAGAAGCAAATGTAGATATAATCAATGAAGCTACCGCTTCTGATCTGGCCGCAGCTTTAGACAAGCAATATCAAAACATTTTTAAAAGAACACCAAAAGCATTAAGAGAAGAAAAAACAGAGCTAGATTTAGCGGCACAGAGCCTTAATAGAAATGAAAATGTACAAGTTGTTGAGTCTCCTAGAGGTGGCAACGATAGATTTCTTATGCGTCAAACTATTAACAGAGCCAGAGAAATACTTGCTGGTAATGGAATATTTATATCTAATGCTGATATACAAGCGTTACTTTGGTATGCAGAGAAAGATTTATTAGAAGCGTATGGCGTAAGAAAAGGTCAAGGACTTAAAAATGATTACGTTGATGGTGCAATATCCGTACTTAGAGAAAGAGGAATAGAAAATGAAAAAATCGCAGAAGCACTCCCCGATGCAGAGAGAATCAGACTCGATAGTGACACAAATACCGAAGCAAAGATTGCAGGAGTTTCTAACCCAAATGATATCACTACACAAGAAGAAGCAGACGGAGACATTAACCAAGAAGTAGAAGAATATGATGTTACTGAAAATGCAACAGAACAAGAAAAAACAAAGTTAGATGATTTACACGAGCAAATAGATAACTTTAACAGAAAGTTTTCCGTTAGCCCTAATCCAAATAAGGTTATTAACGTTCCACTTGCAGACCCTTCTACTAATATATTTAAAAACAAATTCTACTACGGCACTGTAAAGGGCCCACGGGGAAGCACGGTAGGCGTTGTGTTAACAGAAGGCTTTCATGAATATAAAGGAACTGATGCTAGAGGCAATCCTATATACAGTGGTGAAGGGATGGCACATATACTTGGTGAAAGAGGAAGAAAGCCATCAAGAAAGGATGAGTTGCTTACGCCCACAGAAGAAGGTAACTGGTTAAAATTTAAAGATGTTGAGACTGCTATATACGAAATGCTTAAAGCATATCATTTTAGAAATGGTGTAAGAGAAAAGTTTGATGGCAAATCTACAGACAAAGTTCTTGTTTGGGACAAAGCAAGGATTGCAGGCAAAAACAACAAAGAAAAAAGTTTAGCTTTAGTATTAAAGTATAAACCAGATACATATTTAGATAGCTCTAAAAATTATGTGCCTGTATATGTTGTTAATACTACTTTTATTGAAGACTCAGATAGAAGGCTTGGTATGGAACGGTCTAACTCCGTTGCGGCAATGCCAACTACAGATTCCACACCAGACTCTGATCAAATTGTACAAGATGTAGAAGCAAAAAGACTTAACATACAATATAATAATTTGTCTAAGATATTAGGTAAGATTGTATCTAAGGTAACACTTGGAAAAATAGAAAAAGAAAAAGCACAAAAAGAAGCCGAAAAGATACTTATCAAGTTTCAAGATGCTATGTTACCAGTAGGCGATATGTTAGATGAACTTAAAAGAAAAGGTTTTACTATTGCCGATGCATTAGACACTTACATGCAAGAAGAATTATTTCATGGTAGAGCAGGAGCAAAAGTAGAAAAGGTACAAAAAGAATTATTTGAGCCTATGTCAGAGACTATAAAAGAGATAAATATATCTGATGCCCAGTACTCTCAGTTAGAATCAATAAGTAACTTCTTTAAGATAGCAAAAGAACAATATATAGATAAAAGATTGGCAGTCGCAGATGCCATCCTTTACGCAAGGCATGCGAAAGAAAGAAACAGTTACATAAATAAAAATAAATCTGATAGCAAAAATCAGGGTAGTGGTATGGCGGACACTGAAGCAGACGCCATAATTAATTGGTTATCTACGCTTAATGCCACAGAACAAGGTAAAATTGCTAGAATAGAAAACATTGCAAAAGATATTGTAGCAAACACAAATCAACAGCGTCTTGAAAGTGGCTTGATTAAGCCTGAACTTTTAGACTCAAACTTTAAATCAAAAGTATATGATAATTATGTTCCATTAAGAGGAGATATTGAGTCAGAAGTAGAGACCGATGAAGACTTAATGGGTAAGCCAAGAATGACTACTAACTTGTTTGGTGCAGCGGGTAAGGAAGACCGGTCAGCAACAGGGCAGACAAACTATGCAGAAAATATAATTGCTTCATTAATGGCACAAAATCAAAGGTCAATAGATAGAGGTGAGCGAAACAAAGTAGGTAGGTCTTTTGTGGACCTACTAAGAGGCCAAGAAGAACAAGCTGATGGAAGCTTTGCTATCAACGATGCTTTAGCAGTAGATATGAGTAAAATAGCTGAGATAGTTACAGATACAAGTAATTTAAGACCAGAAAACATATTAACTATAAAAGAGAACGGCGTAGAAGTTAAGGTTAACTTTAAGGATAAAAGAATTGGCAGAGCATTAAAGGGTCACCTTACACCTGAAAGCGTTGGCAAGTTTACCAAAGCTCTTGGTAAGATGAATAGATACTTATCTAGTATTAATACTACATATAATCCGTCATTTGTTATTCCAAACTTTGCAAGGGATTTACAGGCAGCTGGTGTAAACATGCAACAGTATGATCAAAAAGGTATGACTAAAGAAGTTCTTACTAGTGCGCTATCTGCAGTCAAAGGTATTGCGGCTGTTTTACGAGGTGGTAAAGAAACATTTTGGTCAGCAGAATACAACAAGTTTGTAGAAGCTGGTGGAAAGAACGCCACTAACCAGATGGGCGACTTACAAGATCAAATTAATAATATTGGCAATATATTAGGAGACATATCCGATACAGGTATTAAAGGTAAATTAGGTTTAAATAAAAATGGATTTACAAGAAAGTTATTAAATTTCTTAGATGACTACAACACTGCAGTTGAGAATGGTGTTCGTGTAGCAACATTTACTTCATTAGTTAAGCGTGGCGTTTCTCCAGCCCGGGCTGCGCAAGCGGCAAGGAACGTAACCGTGAACTTTGCCAAAGGTGGTGAAAACAAAACATTAATGAATTCTTGGTACTTGTTTTACAACGCATCCCTTCAGGGATCAATGGCGCTTATTAACGCTGCAGCTAAATCAAGTAAGGTAAGAAAAGTTTGGGCGGGTTTGGTTGTCTACGGCATCATGCAAGATCAGATCAATTCACTGTTATCTGGAGATGAAGATGAAGATGGTATTAAAGATTATGATGAATTACCTAGATACGTTCTAGAGCATAATTTAATTTTACCTACGTTTGGTTTAGCAAATGATAAATTTATACAGATACCTTTGTCCTATGGATTAAACTTAGCTACCAACTTTGGCAGAGCTTTAAGTAGAACTGCAAGAGGAGAATATACTGCAGGCGAAGCCTCAAGAACTATATTTGGAACTGCATTTGAGTCTATTAGTCCTTTTGGTGGATTTGACAATATGTATAACTTAACTGCACCTACAGTCTTAGACCCATTTGTAAGTTTGGCTATCAACGAGGATTATAAAGGAGACCCAATATTTAAGGAAAGTCCTACTTTTGCATCTAGACCTACACCAGACAGTCAAGCATACTGGTCTAATACAAGTTCTATAGCTAAAGGAATAGCAACATCAATAAACAGTTTGACTGGTGGAGATCAAGTCGAAAGTGGCTTTATAGACTTCAGTCCAAACACTATGGAATTTTGGTTTGACTACTTAGCAGGTGGTACTGGTGCTTTTGCTCAACGCTCACTAGAAGCACCTTTCTCTATAATTGATGCTCTCAGAGGAGACTTTGAAGGCGATATAATGAGGGCAATACCACTAGTTAGAAAAGTAGTTATAAGTCCTAGTGAAAGAGAAGATGTAGGAAATTACTTAGAGAATAGACAAGACCTATACACGATACTTGCTAGAATAGACTTAGCTAAGAAGTCAGGAGATGGTCAAGAGGTAAGAAGTCTGTTCACGAGATATAAAGATGAACTCAAAATAGCAGGAAGAATAAAGGCTATAGATAATGCTAGAAATAGATTACTAAGGCAGATAAAAGAAATAGAGGGCAACCCAAGAATACCAGAAGAAACAAAAACAAACCTAAAAAGACTTAGAAGAGAAAAGATTAATGATCTTATGAGACAAGGTTTGATACTAATGAGAACAGTAGGCTTTAAAAAGGCAGGCTAAAAGTTAGTGATACAGTAGGCAAATTGTTCGCAGCAGGTCTACAGGTATAAACACAAAGACAAAGTAATTTAACAGTTTCTAAAAGTTAACGTTAACAGTGATGATTTGTTACGCAGCCGTTTTAGTTTGATGTTTCTTCACTAGCTAATGCAGAGTATCCACATATATCCACATAGCTATCTTCATGATTGGGAGTTTCGATTAGTCTTGATAGCTTTACTACTATCATACATTGATAAACTTGCTCTACAGTAATTTCTTTTTTTAGAATTACAGACCACATTTTAGCTATGCGTTCATGATTTTCATGTGCATCTCCATATGAGTTTGCTCTGTCTCCCATAATAAGGTCTCTAGCTTTATTTAGTGTTTGTTTTCTCTTCTTCATCTTGATCCTCCAAGTAATCTTCTATGTTTAAAATAGTATGCTGATTGATATATATAGGGGTATCTTCGCCTACCCACGATCCAATTACGTTGTAATCAAAGTATTCTATAGCATCATCTTCTGTCATGTGATTGTCATGCATAAGTATTAATATGCATTTATCATAATCATATATAGCAACTTGCTTTCTTCCAAAAGCACTTATCGTTGTTCCTACAAAGGCATCTTCAAAGCTATCTGCTAGTCTCATTTTATTCTCCTATAAACTTAAAATGTTTTAAATCAAAGTGGCACATAGGTTCTTGATCTTGCCAATCATTTCTATCTGATCTTCCACCTTGTTTAATCTGGTGATGACTAAAAAAATCAAGATATCCTATTTTGTCTGTCCACGATACAATTAGTATTGGGGTAGTATTTGTTTCTTTGCCGAGTCTTCTAGCCTCTAAGACCTTTGCTAAAGATATTATATATGTTGGGAATGTGCCAAAATTATGTGTTCTGCATTTTACTTCTGCAAAGCCAACTAATTTCTCGTTACGATACATGGCATAATCTAATTTATATGACATGGGAAGTTTAAAAGAAGCTACGTTCCAACGACCTGAAACGTAGCTTATAACATTTTTTTCTGACTTTAGGTTGTCATTATTTTCATACAATTTACGCATAAATTAACGTTAACCTTTGTCGCTCTTACTTTCGATCCAAGAAGCGATATCTTCTTTTTTATATAAATATCTAGTTCTTGTTTTTGATTTTATAATAGGAAATCCTTGAGGAAAATTTTCTTCTGGATCATTTGCTATTTTTAATACCATTGGTCTACTTAAAGATAAATATTTAGCAACACCATCTATTGTAAGAAAGTCTGTTGAAATATCTGCAATGTTATCAGACTTCTTTGACATTATCTTCTCCACTATCTGGAGTGCCATCTTCATTTAATTTGACCATGACAACCATGTATCTAGAACCAACCCAATCCTTATGAAGTTCTGGTGGAACGTCATTAGGGTGTATTGTTAATCTTATATTAGTTCCATTTTTGTCTTGCATCATAGATGTTTTGACTGCTTCAAAATTAACACTAGGAACTCCTAAATTTTCAGTATTTGCTTTAACTTCTTCCATTTAAACCTCCTCTAGAATGGTATTTCATCATCTATGATGTTGTTAGAATTATTGTTTTGCTGAACTTGTTGAACTGGCTTTTGATAGCCTTGATTTTGCTCTTTTCTATCTCTCTCAATGTTAGCAATTATTCTGAGGTATGGATTTCCAGCTTTTGAAAGCTTCTTCCAACCAACTAGGTTCATCTTAGGCTCAAGTATTCCCTCTTCTTTTTGCTTGATAAGATCGTCTAGCACTTCCATTTCTAGTGTCAGCATACCAGAATAGTCTGGGGATTTTTCTGATCTTTTTTCTTTCTGAGTAAAAAGCGATCCAGTCGCAGGGTATTTATTAGTGTCCATCAATTATCTCCTTTGTTTGATGCTATTTCATTTGCTCTTTCTTTAAAGAGTTGCTCTACTTCTTCGTAGTCTTTAGGGGATTTTTCCTTTAGTATCTCCCTAGCTTCTTGATTGTTTTTCCAAAAACCAACCAAATCAGTTCTATTATCTTGTGATGGTAAAAACTGGATAAAAACTTCTTTTATCATAGCTAAACCTTTGACATCTTTTTTAGAGCCATCTATTTGGTTAACCTTAACTTCTGGCTCATCATCTAAGTCATCTGGATCAACAGTCCCACCTTTTATTTCTTTTGGTCTTTCTTCTTTGAAGCTATCTGCTTCATCTTCTGCATAAACATCTCCATGAAGACCAAGAAGCTTGAGTATAACTCTATCCTTTGCTCTTTTCTCTGCCATAGCATATGGGTAAGAGTTCTTATTATTAGATGGAGATGCTTCTCCAATAGACCATTCTGATTTATCTCCCATATGACCAGTAACTATAAGACTAGCTATACGTCTTTCAGAATTACATTCTAAAATCTCTGGCTTATCAAAGGTGATTTTATTTTTTACTGCCACTTTTTCTAATGCTTTATGTAAAAGCACAAAAGTTCCATGACAGTCCCAACCTGCCGTACTGACATTCATGCCAATATCTTTAAGGGTTTCCGTTACCTTTTCTGGTATATCTCTTTTCATTTCTTTATCCACTCTTTTATTTTGTCTGTAATTTTAATGAAAATTCTACAAATGAAGAAAATTTCTTGTGGCTTACCTTTCCCTGTAGCTTCAACGATATGCTCTGCTATCAAAGACGTATCTTTTGGTCTTGTGCTAGTTATACTTGGTTTAAGTTTAATCAAACCACTCTTCTTAACTTTTCTTACTACCCTCTTAGGTACTTTTATTTTACTTGTCATATTAACCTCTCTTTGTATTGTTGACAAAATTCAGCAACTGAACAGTAGTTGCCACAACGGGTGTACTCGCCACCACGAAATTCAATTTCTAAATCAGTTTTTTTGGTATAGGCTTTGTCAGTTTCATTGTGCCATTCAATGTATTTGATAGCTTCTTCTTCACTATCTAAAACCCTCAATGCTCTCTTCTGACCTTTTTTCTTTACTGCCCAAGTGTCTTCTTTTTTCCACGTTTCTTCATCAGAACATAAAGGTAATTTATCATGAACGTCTGAATTTATCTGTGCTTCTTGATGCAATGCCATTCTGTCTTTAAGATATTTTAATCTATCCTCGTAACTCCATAATGGTATATCAACAAATACTATTGGTGCTTTTGGATAGTTTTCTTTTCTTTCGCTATCCCTCTTATTCCAATCTCTAAGTATTGCACATATTTTCAAGCTAGTTACGTTGCTTTTACTGAAAGCATGTTTATCATCTACCAGATAAGCATAACAGTTTAACTGCTTTTCCCATTCTGGTTTTCCATAAATAACAGACCAGACTGATGTAACTTTATAATCTATTATGCTTATATTATTTTTATTTATCTCTTGCCTATCGACTGCACCAGACAACAACCAACCATCTATTTCAGAATACAATCTTTCTTCTGTTATTGAATTTTCTGATTGTTCAGAACTTTCTAAAACAGAATGTACTGCAGTCCCAAATAATGCCCAGATCATATCTACTGCATCAACTTCTATTTTGTCGTGATATTGTTCTTTCATAATCCTAACTCTAGGACTATCAATTAAGGTGGTTACTGATATGTCAGCTTTACCTTTACTATATTTATCATTTCTGGCAAAATCCACAAATGGTTTAGGCATGCCAAATTTATTTGTTATTTTCATATGTCTTCTCCTACGCAAGATTGAAACTATTATGGATATAAATAGATGTCAATAGAAAACAATAAAAAAATAATTTTTACCATAGAGGGAGAGCCTGCGAGCAAATCCAACTCTAGAAAAATAGTAAATTTTGGTAAAAGAATGGCTTTAATAAAATCACAAAAAGCAAGAGATTATGAAAAATTGTTTGCCAATCAATGCCCAACATTAAAAAATCTTATTGAAACTGATGTGAAAGTAGAGTTAATTATACATTATGCATCAAGAAGACCAGATTTAGATGAAAGTGTAATACTGGATTGTATGCAAGGAAAGATTTATGTTAATGACAGACAAGTCAAGCAGAAGCATATATACTGGGGATTGGACAGAGACAGACCAAGAACTCATGTCCGAGTGTCGCTTATGGAAATATGTGATCTGCCAAGCAGTTTCTGATGCTTACTTAGGTAGCACAAAAGAAAAGCTAGAAGTTTCTGAATGGATTTTAAGTAAAGATTTTTCTCATGTCTGTGATCTAGCTGAAATGAACGCAGAAAATTTACAAGAGCATTTTAAAACTATACTTACTAGTAAATCAGTTGTTGCTAGATATCTTGGAGAGAAGTTGAAACGTACTATTCAGAATAGGAGTTTCCCCTACTAGTTATAACAATACTAGTTATAACTAGTTACTAGTAATAAAAATATATTTAAATATACTAGTTATAACTAGTAATCAATAAAAAAATTTTTATTTGTTAATGTTAACATTTAAGTTGGTGTGTTCAAATTAGGGGCTTTGTCAAACTTTGTGGATAAATTGTAAACTAATAATCAAACTAAATTTTTTAGTTGACGAGGGTTTTTTATGGCACTATCTTTTTCTTCAATGCGTAGGAGAAAGTAATGGAGATTAAACAAAACATAAGGGCAGATGCCCTCAAATTAGGTAATGGGCAACACAAGATTAATTGTCCATTTTGTTCTAGCCAAAGAAAAAAAAGAGATCAAAAAACATTGTCGCTGAAAGTTGATAGTGATGTTGTTGTGTATAACTGTTGGCATTGTAATGAAAATGGTTCTGTTAGATTTAAGGATAACAATTTTAAGATAATAAGGAGAAGCAATGTGGTTCATGCTGTTGACGAAAATAGGTGGAGAGATTTAACAACAGAGAATGGGAGCATAAGCTATCTTAATAGTAGGGGAATATCAGAAGATACTGCCAAAAATGTAGGTGTAAAGTTTAAGCATCATTACATTGCATCAGAGAAAAAAGAAATGCCATGTATTGTTTTTCCTTACACGAATAAAGGCAGTACAGAGTTTGCAAAGATTAGGTCTTTCCCAGACAAGGGTTTTTCTGCACAAGGTTCAGCAGTTAATTTTTTTAATATTGATAATGTGAATGATAATGATTTTATTATTATTTGTGAGGGGGAAATGGACTGCCTTAGTTTTATGGAAGTAGGGTATAAATCAGTTGTTTCTATACCTCATGGTGCAGTCATGAAAGTTGTTGATGGCAAGATAGATGCTCACGAAGATGGCAAATTTAAATTTATTTGGAACGCAAAAAAGAAATTAGACGATTGCGAAAAAGTAGTTATAGCTATGGATAGTGATAAATCTGGTCAAGCTATGGCAGAAGAATTAGCCAGAAGAATTGGTAAAGATAAATGCTTTAAGATTGAATATCCAGAAGATTGTAAAGATGCTAATGACGTTCTGGTAAAGCATGGTAAAGAAAAGTTAGATGAGATAACTGCTAATCCAATACCATATCCAGTATCTGGTCTTTATGACGCATCACATTTTTATGAAGAGGTAGATGATATTTATGAAAAGGGGATTGGCTCTGGTGCTTCTACTGGTTATACAGAAGTCGATCCTTTATACACAGTTGTAGAGGGACAGTTAACAGTTGTTACTGGACACCCATCAAGTGGTAAATCAGAATTTGTAGATCAAATAATGATCAACATAGCCAAAAATAAAGGTTGGAAATTTGGTATATGTTCTTTCGAGAATGAGCCAAGAATACATATAGCAAAACTTATAAGCAAGCATATGGGTAAACCATTCTTTGATGGAGTTACACCAAAGCTTACTAAAGAGGAGTTGGAAGAGGGCAAGAAGTTTGTCCAAAATCATTTTTCTTTTTTATATCAAGCTGATGGCTCTCTATCTTCATTAGATAGCATTATGGAAAGAATGAAAGTGGCAGTAATGCGACATGGTATTAGAGGTGTAGTTGTTGATCCATATAACTATATTTCAAAAGAAAATGTTACATCTGAAACTGATTGGATTTCAGACATGTTAACTACGTTACGAGTTTTTGCTCAAGCACATGGAATACATATCTGGTTTGTTGCCCACCCAACTAAAATGATGCGTAAAGATGATGGGACTGTGCCACCACCAAAAGGTTATGATATATCTGGTAGTGCATCATGGTTTGCGAAAGCTGATATAGGTTTAACAGTTCATAGACCTAATCCATCTACGTCTAGTATGAGCCAGATATTAATATGGAAATGTAGGTTTTCTTGGGTAGGTTCGATTGGGGATTGTATGTTGTGTTTTGATAAGGCAACTGCTAGGTATATAAGTGTAGATAATATAACTAGTGCAGAAGATATGTTGAAGCCTAATAACTTCATACCAAAAAATCTTCCCATAAAGAATTACTATGAGAAAGATGATGACGAAGACGTACCCTTTTAACAAAAAGAATGTTAAGCCAGAGTTCATAGGAAATTCCAACAAAGTTAGATTGAGGGTTATAGACCAGACTTGCCTAGACACGTTATTATTGAATGATAGTATATCATTAGATGATTATAAAATATTGGATTTGTTGGCATCTGATTTTAATGTGTCTGGTATGGTGGGAGTTAAAGCTATAAATTATGCTCCTAGAGTTGTTGCTAGTTACGACACTAATAACGATAGCAAACAAATATTAAGAACAAAAGTTAGCGAGTGTATAAGTCTGGTAAAACGTACAAGTGGATCTAGTTGCTACAGTATACTAATGAAACTGCTAACAGATAAGAATTTATCTAGACCAGACTTGGAATTTTTAGAAAAAAATATTAATGGGATTGTTAAGCCAATATCTGAATACTATGAAAGTTGGAGATTGAGTTGACTTAATCTAAAGGTGGGATTATGTTTGTTTTTGAGTGAGTGTTTTCTCATGCTCTCTCTTCTTACTACGCAAAAGAGGGCGAACCTCTCCAAGTTCGCCCTCAATTTATTTTTAATCATATAAGTAATTTTTATTTTCTTTAATGTCCCACCTATAAAATATGTGGTCATCTATTCTCATTACATATGTTTTAGTTTCTGCCCAACTAGGATTTACATAGTCAGCATGGTAATGAGTTGCACCCTCGACAAAATCAGCTAGGTATTCATTGTAAACACCATTGGCAACATGCTTGGCATCTTCCCATGCTTTACTTTCTCTGGGTTTGTCGCTTTTCCCATCACAGTACCAACTAAATTGGCATTTATTTTTGATAGGAAATGATGGTTTCCATTTGTAAGTTAAGCCTTGTTTGACTACCTCACAAACTGTATTGGGATATCTTGTATCTTTAACCCTATTCATAACTACTTGTGCGACTGCTACTTGTCCTATGAAACTTTGATTTTTAGCTTCATGATATATGTTAAGTGCCAGACACATTAATGATGTTGTCAGCATTATAAAATCTCCTAAAAGTTAACATTAACAGTTAATCGTCAAACGTGCCACCATCTCGCATATGCTGAATTGTTGATGTAGATGACTTGTTTACTCTGCCAATATCTTTATCCATATTTGACAAGCTTTCTGGTACATCTTCAAATCTTTCATGCATATCTAATTCTTGAGGTGTCATTTTTTTGTTACGTTCAACAAGTTCTTTATGTGAGTTTCTGATATCTTTATTTAAAAATTCGTAGGTGCTACTATGACCACCTTTACCTTTCGTATTCATTAATATCTCCTATAATGAGTGTATGCTCTTGATACAGAGCAGTTAAGTTGATTTGTTAGTATTCGTACAGAGAGGTTTGCCGACCCCTCTGTACTAGGCTCTAACGAGCCTTTTGTGTGGCTTTCCATATATTAACTGAACATAATTTAAAGAGATCACAGTTTTACCCATAATTATTGCTGAATTATATAATGAGGGAGCAATTATCTAGGGATATATAGCATTTAGGTTAGAGGGGAAAAAAATAAACCTCACGCACCCACTTTCACGCACCAAATAGGAGTGATCTCTCCCCCTAACTTTTGGTCTTCATAAAGATACTTACAAAACTATAAAGTATCATTGTCAGACCTATAGAACCAATAAACAAAGTAATAAATATTCCCTCTATACTTTGCATATAATATCCATCAGGATCAGCTAAGGTTACAATAGACATAAGCATTACACATATGCCCATCAAGAATAATAAAATTCTATCTATATTATCCATTATTCAGAACTCCAATCTTTTCTAATTCTTTTTTTAATTGCTCTAAATTGACTTCAATATTTCGCCAATGCTTATAACTTATGTTACGTTCCATTTCTTCTAATATTTTATCGATCATTTCTCATTCTCCCATTCTTCTATTTGATTTAACAAACCCTCAGCACATTCGTGTCTGCCCTCGCAGATATCATCAGTACCATCAGTAAGAATTTCTTCTCCATCAACGATAGGTTGCTGATGTTTAACCTCATCTATCAACCATGCTTTGATATTGTTAATTAAAGCATCTTTCTGATCTATTGCAGACATGAGATTATCTCTCTCTGTCTGAAGTTCTTTAATGTTATCCATTACACATTCTCCAATGTTGTTTTTCTTACTTTATCTAGATGCTTGACATATGCTCTAAAAAGTTTTTGACCTACAAAATCATGCTCGTTCTCTGGATTAGTGGGCATAAAAGAAAACATTTTATCTTTGTAATAAATATTATGCTCTACATAAACAGTATCTTGAACATTAAAAACTTTAGGTCTGTAAGAATAACCAAGATAATTATGATGTATTGGACTAGAATTAGCACATTTTAAATCACGACTTAACTTTTCGCATCTATCTTTTACATAACCTAATACAGTATAAAGACTGTCTATTTCTTTTATTACGTCAGAGGATTTGTTTTCTATTTCCTCTAATGGTCTAATTAAATTCTGATATTTTTTTATATCAAACTTTAATTCTCTTTCTAATGATAACAAGTAATAGTTACCCTTTAAATCATTTCTCATTAGTAACCTCTCTTTATTGTAAACAATGCTTTATTAAGAACGTCTGCCATATGGAAATCTTTTTTCTTTTGCAGTCTAGATACTTCTTCATAAACTAAACCCTCGATCTCCAACATAGCTTCTTGCCATTCGCTTATTTCTTCTGGTAATTTTTCTTTAGACACTTTAACTCTCCTTTTTATTATAATTGTTAAACATATCTCTTATCCACAATTCGTCTTGAATTTGTATTAAGATAATGTAGTTGGTTTCAGATATATCTGGTGCGTTTTGTATTATGAATTTTCCAACACTTTCATATTGAGTTTGTAAAAGAGATGTTTCTACGTCATGGATATATTCGCCATATTTATCTTGATAGGCATCTAAGCCAAACATTTTATATAATTTTGCATCTGATATCTGCAATTTAAACTCCTATAATAATAATTGATATTAATACTAAAAATGCGAAACCAATTTTTAAATAAATATTTCTTATGTAATTATCTTGGTACATTCTATTTTGATAATATTTAAAATCGTATTTCATTATGATCTCCTAAAAGTTAACATTAACAATGGTTGGTTGTTTTGACGGCGAAATTGCCACCTACTGCCAAAACCAATTCAGCAGTAGGATATTTGATGATAGTAACTTATGATAGTAGACTGCCAATAACATTCTTACCTATCCTCTGGGACACATTAGTTTCTGCTCTCCTTAACTCTGGACTAACTGACAAGATGCGTTCAGATGGTCTTATAACCTTACCAACATTATCAACCTCATAGTCAGACTGTTTGAATGATGCTAACCACATATCTTCTAGCATTGTTATGTCCCCACCATGAGAATGTAATATAGTCGCTTTGTGTACATCTATATTATCTTCTGCAAGTCTTCTAATTTTGTGAGGTGTAACACTCATTACAAAACATGGTCTTCCTTTGTATTGAACGCCATGTAACCCATGCTTGTAAACTTTGTGATACCATAAAGGACTAATAGATATTTCAGTTCTGGAATAAGTTGACTGACCTTTAACAATACCATTTTCTATATTTCTTTCACTTTTGATGTCAATATAAGTTCTGGAATTGTTTTCTTGCCACCAATGTGCTGACATTTTTTTAGTCCTATCAGCAGACACTTTGTATAGATCAAACTTTTTCATATAGTCTTCTGTGCCTATAGAATTTTTTATTGATCTTGATCTATATGATTTAATGTTACTTATTAAATGACCTATAGAGTGCATAGCTTGGCTACCATTATAGTCTATAGCATCTTTAACCTTAACAAGTTCTTGACCTTTTTCTTTGGAATAGAGATTACTTTTTTTCCTTAGTTCATAATTGTCTGATATAAAATAAGACATATCAAATCCAAAATTTTCAGCCATGCTTTGAATTGTTTTTCTGGCTTGCTGATAAAATTTGTATTCTATCTCTTCTTTCCTTGTAATGTTTTTGTATATATTCATTTAAGAACTCCAATTATAAATGTTAATAAAAGTATCACACGCACCAACATGGGTGCGTATGAATTAGTTTGTGGATAATTAAGCAACCTTTAGATAAGTAGTTGTTCCTATAGGTGCTTCATCTCTTCGCATATCAGTTGATACCCATAAGAGAGGAAAGTTAGGTTCTTCATCTGGATAATCTCCAATACCCAGATCAGTAAAATAAATAAAGCTATCTACATTAATATTTTCTTTTTCAATGTAGTCAAATACGGGCATTACCAGAGTGCCACCTCTACCCTTACAAACTATATTTTCTACAATCTCGCCACTTTCATATCGTTTGATGCCTTGTATTTCTGCATCACATGTTATGATTGTAATAGAGTTTGGCTTTATTTCTTCTGATAAAGAATTAAGTTCTCCTAGAAAATAGGATAATTCCTTACTGCTAACACTCCCAGAGGTATCAACACCAACAACAATATCTCCAACACCAACTTTATTTGATATAGGTGTTATGATCTCGTTGACATGCCATTGTCTGCGATTAGGTCTACGAAAAGAATAACCCTCTGGTTGATCTCCTACGCAATGTCTTCTCAATACGTCAGTCCAATCAACTTGCGATCGTTTCATTTCGTCAATAATTTCCTTAACACTAGATGGCAATTTACCTATAGCTTTAGCAGTATTAACTGCCATCATGGTTTCAGCATTTATCTTTGCGACCTCTTGTTTTACTTGGTCTTCACTCATACCCTCTTGAGGAATAACATTTCCCCATTTTGGTTTCTTAGGTTTAGGTTTGTCTTTGCTTTCTTCTTTCAAGATATCGTATATCTTTTCAGCTTTCATATCAGCAAAGCGATTGTCTAGCAGTCCACCCTCTGGCATAGATGTTAAGCCAGATTGCATAAGTGAAAAGTTTATTGCGTAGTCAGTCGCAACATTCCAGAGATCATGATCTCTTTTCCCAAACCTTAGATGATGCAGTAACACTCTATGTAAAGCTTCATGACATAAAACAAAATCAAGTTCTGGTTCTGTTAGATTGTCAGTAAATTCTTCATTATAGAATATGTTAGTGCCATCAGTTGCCATAGTTGGTAACTCATTTTTAATAACTAATGGCATCTTATAAAGAATAGATGCGTAAAAACCTAATCCATTCTTATCCTTATCGACCATAAGCCTTACCTTAGATCGTACTAGCTTTCTTTGTAAATCGTGCATTTAACACTCCTCTAAAAGTTAAGGTGTAACATTTAAGTTACACCAAATATTTACCATTGCCTGATTTCCCAGCCCATAAACGAACGTCTTTGTTTTGCTTTAATGTTTCATCTCTACTTAAAGCATCTTTAAGAAAGTAAGCTTGGAACTCTTCATTAGGCAGTCTTTGAACGTACTGCAATATGCTACCCATATTTTTATCTGTTGCTCTCATAGATAACGCAGAGCATAAGGCAAACATTATAGGTGGCTCTTCAACTAATGGAGCAGTCATAGGACTAGCAATTAATTGATCAATGTCTGGACATTTTTCGTGAATATCCATATGCGTTTTTAAGTTTGCATAAGCTGACTGACCAATCTGACCTATAATAGCTTCAGACATACACTCGTCATCTAAGTTCCATTTAAGCATAGTTGATACCCTCTCATGTGATCTTGGAGTAGGATAAGCATTAACACCCTTTTGGAATTGATGCAGAAACTCTGGTTGGAAACGCAACCAAGATATTATTCTATGATCAACACCAGATTTAGCAAAGTAACTGCAAGTGTCATCTAGGTTAGCTTCGATCTCCAGAAAGGATAATCTATCTACTAAATGCATAGGCATTGCGTTAGTCCCTGCCTTATCAGATAGCTTATTTCCACATGACATGACATAGCAATATGATCTGTCTAAGGCATATTCTCCAACCCTATATTCATCACATATTTGAGCATAGATATTCATGTTCAAAACTGGTGCTTGTGGCAGTTCATCAAAGACGTATAAGATGCCCTTATGACCATCAGCTTTCAACTGCTCCCATTTATCATTTGAAACAATCCAATCTGGCTTTAGCACTTTCATAGTATCGCCATCTGGCATACGCATACCACCAATATCAGTAGGCTCAAACTGTGCTAGGGAAACAATAACTAAATGTAAATCCATGTCCCTTGCAACTTGTCTGCATAAAGCAGTCTTACCAATTCCCATGCTACCCTCTAGATGTAAAGATATAGGTTTTTCTGCATAGTTATTTTTATAATCAAATTTGAAACTCTGGTTAATAGCTTCAACAAATATTTTTCTTGCATTAGATAATCGCATTACGCACTCCTAGTTTTAAATGTTATGCCACTTTTTTTATTGTAGCTGAAAAGTTGATTGCCAGATTTTAACTTTATACTGCCTTGATCAAGTCTAAATCTTCTGTATTGTTTCTTCTGAAAATCATAGACTGTGATTAAGTCTGGTGTATCTCTGGCTTCAAATTTTAATACACCATGAAAGTATCTTTTATCTTTAGTAGACATTTTAAAAAAATGTCCACTAA